>Ga0209499_1000092_pt1 | contig 62547 bp, 78 predicted proteins | sample C_130208_EF_Meta_FD_187306 | JGI IMG/M metagenome (GOLD analysis project Ga0209499, IMG submission 187306) | Freshwater microbial communities from Lake Croche, Canada to study carbon cycling - C_130208_EF_MetaG (SPAdes) (version 2) | ecosystem: Environmental > Aquatic > Freshwater > Lake...
AAGAATAACGATATTAGGTGGAGAGGTACTGATATTGATGTAATATTAGAACAAGCAGAACAAATTTTAGAAAAACAAATGATTAGTATAATTGATGAAGTATCACCAAATTGGTACAAGTGTTACACTCAAGAAGATAAAAAAGCACACTTATCAAAAATATCAGAATCACTTAAACACCAAGAATTCAAAAACGATTGTATTAAATGTGATTATTGTAGTAAAGTAGTTAAAAATTTTATGGCTATTGATGTTTGGATGATAACAGACGATAATAAAAATGTGTGTTACGAATGTCAAATAAAAAACAATATTGGGTATGGAGAAAAAAAATAATTTAAATAAAATGGGAAATACAATAGAAAATAAAATGATGAAACTTCAGTTTAAGTATTTAGATTACTTATTTGAAGGAATGTATGAGGTTAAGTCAGATGAAGATGATGTTAGAATTTGGAGAAAAAACGAACAACCTGTATTAAAATTAGAATTGCAAATAGGATTTATTCGCAAATTGTGGGTTTTAAACACATATTGGGATGATATTAGTGATATGTTATCATTAGATAATCGTGAAACTAAACAACTAATGAGAGAATGGGCTGAAAAACGTATAGAATTAAAAGGAAAAGTTTACCCCCAACCACGAATATTAAGTTTTCTTAGTCAATAAGAATTAGCCCCTCACTAAAAGAGGGGTTTTTTATTTGACTTAACACTCATTTACAACTATACTTAATTAGAAACAATATTTTATCACCACACAAATGATTAAGTGAAGACACTTTTAATTGATGGAAATAACCTGTATATGATAGGTTATAATGGAGTTAGGGACTTATTCTCAGGAAACGAACATATCGGAGGTATATACCATTTCATTAATACAATACGGAAGTTCTTAGAAGAACAGAATTACGACAAGGTAATCGTTTGTTGGGATAGTGAGTCCAACACATCGGTTAGAAAAGAGTTGTATCCAAACTACAAGGCACAAAGAAGAAATGAGATGAGTGAGGAGCAATATGAATCTTATCTCCACCAAAGACAAAGGGTTAAACAATACTTGGAAGAAGTATTTGTTAGACAAATCGAATCCCCAAATAATGAGGCTGATGATTTAATTGGACAATATTGTAAGATTGCATTAGATGAGAATATAACCATCTTCTCGGCGGATAAGGACTTAACCCAGCTCATATCAGAAAGAGTCCAAATTTACTCTCCTATTAAGAAAGAATACTATAAATTCGGTGATATGATATCACTTAACAAAGTTGATATCCCCCATCAAAATGTATTACTAACAAAAGTATTTGTTGGTGATAAGTCAGATAATATTTCAGGTATTGATGGTCTTGGTGAAAAGACATTGGTTAAGTTATTCCCTATGTTACAAGAGAAATCTTGTACTATCACCGAAATCTTGGATAATGCACGACTTATCGGGCAAGAAAAGAAAGTTCCAAAAATTATCAATAAAATTTTGACTGGTGAATCAAAAAATGGTATACTTGGTGAAGAGTTTTACAATACAAATCTAAAAATAATTGATTTAGGAAATCCACTAATTACAGATGAGGCGAAAGAATTGGTAGAAGAAGTTTATAAAGAAAGAATTGACCCCACGGATAGGGGATATAAAAATCTAATGAAGATGATGATGGCTGACGGATTATTCAAGTATTTGCCGAAAGACGACAATGCTTGGATTAACTTCCTAAAACCATTTCTAAAATTAACAAGAAAGGAAAAGAAAAAATAACCAAAAAACAAAATAAAGTATGAAAGAGATGGACATTACGAAGATGGAATTTTTGTTGACACTTAACGATATTATTATCGTCCAAAGATTCTATAATGTGAGAAACTACAACCCAAGTGTGAGGAATTCTTTTGAGATTTACGACTTGATGTTTCAGATTAAAAACGAGTTACAAAACGACTTGAAGTGGAAGACAATTGTGTATATGATTGACAACAAATCGTTGATTGAGCAAGACCCAAAAGTCATGAATACTTCTATGACTAATGAACCTGAATTTTTTAACATGTATATTAAAGTTGGGGATGAGACAATTTGTCATAGACAATTTGATGCTAAAATGTATCCGCCAAAGATAAGATATACTGTGGATGTACGCCCTTACTTGAAAAGTATTCTTAAGGATTTGACTGACATTTTTTCAGAACAAAATTTAACTTATGAATATCTCGGACTTCCGCTAGAGGCTTAATATTTATTTTAACACAAACACATTTTAGCATGAATTCTGACAAAAATTTTAATTATTTAGGTAATACATTTCAACTACAACTTCTTAACCAAATCATTTTAGACAAGGAATTTTCTCGTTCAATAATTGATGTTACTGAGTTGAACTACTTTGAGAACAAATACTTTAAGATTATCATTCAGATGATTAAAGAGTATTATGTAAAGTATGAATCAACACCATCGTTTGACACTTTGGAACAAATTGCTAAGTCAGAAATTTCACAAGAACTTGCGGCAAAGATTGTCTTAGATACAATTAAGCAAGTGAAAGATGCACCATTTGAAGGTGTGACATTTGTTCAGGAAAAAGCATTGAAATTCTGTAAACAACAAGAATTACAGAAGGTGATGACAAAGGCTCAAAGAATTATTGATGGAGGAGAGTTTGAGAATTATGACACGTTAGAGGAAATGGTTAGAGAAGCCTTACAAGTAGGTGAGGTTGATAAAGGAACTGAGGATGTGTTCCACAACCTTGAGGATGTATTAAACGACGATTTTAGACATCCAATTCCGATGGGGGTACCTTCTATAGACAAACTACTTAAAGGTGGTTTGGCGAAGGGAGAGATAGGTGTGATACTAGCCCCAACGGGAGTAGGTAAATCAACATTACTTACAAAAATGGCAAATCACGCATATAATCTTGGGTATAATGTTCTTCAGATATTTTTTGAGGATAACCCAAAGATTATACAAAGAAAACATTTCACATTGTGGACGGGAATATCACCTGATGAATTGGCAAATCAAAAAGAAATGGTGATGAAAAAGGTTATTGAAATTAAGGAGACACTACCAAATAGATTAATCCTTAAAAAATTACCTTCCGACACAATGACGATGTTACAGATTAAAAACCAAATTAGAAAGATGATTGCTGAGGGTAATAAAATTGATATGGTACTTTTGGATTATATTGATTGTGTTGTCCCCGACAAAAATCTTGGTGATGAGTGGAAAAGTGAAGGTTCAGTTATGAGAGGGTTTGAGGCCATGTGTCATGAACTTAATTTAGTTGGTTGGACTGCTACACAGGGTAACAGAAGTTCAATATCTTCTGAGGTCGTTACCACCGACCAAATGGGTGGCTCCATTAAAAAAGCCCAAGTTGGACACGTTATTATTTCAGTCGCTAAAACTCTACAGCAAAAAGAAATGAAATTGGCGACAATCGCTATCACAAAATCTCGTATTGGTCCCGATGGAATCATCTTTGAGAACTGTAAATTTGATAACGAATTATTGGTTATTGACACCGAAAGTTCCGTAACGTTCTTAGGTTTTGAAGAAAACAAAGAAGTACAACAAAAGAACAGAGTTAAAGAGTTATTGGAGAAGAGAAAAGAAAGAGAATCACAAAACAAATAAACTAAAAAAGAAAAATGAATAAAATGGACGCATCTCAGAAGATATTGTCTGACATTACGGTGTATATGAAATACGCCAAATTTTTACCCGAACTTGATAGAAGAGAAACGTGGGAAGAATTAGTAACCAGAAACATGAATATGCACATTAAAAAATACCCCAAACTTGGAAGTGAGATTGTTGAGGTATACAAATATGTGTATGATAAAAAAGTATTACCCTCAATGAGGTCAATGCAATTCGGTGGAAAACCAATTGAAATTTCTCCAAACAGAATTTACAATTGTGCTTACCTACCTATTGACCATTTGGACTCATTTGCTGAAGCAATGTTTCTACTTTTGGGTGGAACAGGTGTTGGGTATTCAGTACAAAAACATCATGTTGAAAAATTACCTGAAATTAGAAAACCAAACTCAAACAGAAAAAGAAGATTCTTAATTGGAGATTCTATTGAAGGATGGGCTGATGCAATCAAAGTATTGTTCAAATCTTATTTTGGAGAACAGTTATCAACTCCTGATTTTGATTATTCGGATATCCGACCAAAAGGTGCAAGATTAATTACCTCAGGAGGAAAGGCACCGGGTCCTCAACCTCTTAAAGATTGTATCCACAAAATACAAGGAATATTGGATACTAAAAATGATGGAGAAAAGTTATCAACAATAGAGGTACATGATATGATTTGTCATATCGCTGACGCAGTACTGAGCGGAGGAATCCGGAGAGCGGCTCTCATATCCCTATTCAGTGCTGATGACCATGAAATGATTTCATGTAAGTCAGGCTCATGGTGGGAGAACAACCCACAAAGAGGTAGAGCGAATAACTCAGCAGCACTTGTAAGACATAAAATTACCAAAGAGTTCTTCATGGACTTATGGAAAAGAGTTGAGGCCTCAGGAGCAGGAGAACCAGGAATCTATTTTACAAATGATAAAGATTGGGGAACTAATCCTTGTTGTGAAATAGCACTTCGTCCAAATCAATTCTGTAATTTGTGTGAGGTAAATGTATCTGACATTGAATCACAAGAAGATTTGAATAGTAGAGTTAAAGCAGCGGCGTTCATCGGAACATTACAAGCTGGTTATACTGACTTCCATTATCTTCGTGATGTTTGGAGAAGAACAACAGAAAAGGACGCTCTTATTGGTGTATCTATGACAGGTATTGGTTCAGGTGTGGTACTTGGATATAATATGAAAGAAGCTGCAGAGATTGTTAAAGAAGAAAACTCAAGAGTTGCAGAACTTATTAGGATTAACAAATCGGCAAGAACTACAACTGTCAAACCCGCTGGTACTACATCATTAACATTGGGAACATCAAGCGGTATTCACGCTTGGCACAACGATTATTACATTAGAAGAATTCGTGTTGGTAAAAATGAGGCGATATATAATTATTTATTTCAAAACCATCCTGAATTAATTGAGGACGAATTTTTTAGACCTCACGATACTGCGGTTATTTCTGTACCACAAAAGGCTCCAGAAGGGTCCATCTTAAGAACCGAAAGTCCATTCCAACTTCTTGAAAGAATTAAAAAAATAACTCAAGAATGGGTTAGACCGGGACACAGGAATGGTTCAAATACTCACAACGTATCTGCAACAGTAAGTTTGAAACCCGAAGATTGGGAACTAGTGGGTGAGTGGATGTGGGAAAACAAATCATACTACAATGGCTTATCAGTATTACCCTTTGATAATGGGTCTTATATCCAAGCCCCCTTTACTGATTGCACTAAAGAAGAATTTGAAAGATTGTATTCTAAATTACATTCAATTGATTTAAGTAAAGTTGTTGAATTAAGTGATGAAACTGATTTAAGTGGTGAACTAGCTTGTTCTGGAAACTCTTGTGAAATTAAGTAATATGGAAAACATAGAACAAAAAATTAGGGAGAAGGATAAACTTCTCCCTTCTTATTATTATTTTAACGAAAAGGGTTTATTAGTTTTTACTGAGGACTATCATTTAAGTAGAGGACATTGCTGCGGTAATAAATGTTTGCATTGTTGTTATGACCCGAAACATGAAAAAGGGGTAACAAACATAAAAAAAACTAATACATAATATTTATTTGTATGTCAAATGGTAAAACATACGGTATAGCGTTTCCCTTTAATATTTCAAATCAAGGTAAGTACCTAAGATTAACTCAAACCGCTAATGATGAAATTAGAACTGATTTAATTCATTTACTCTTAACAAGAAAAGGTTCAAGATATTTTTTACCTGATTTTGGTACAAGATTATATGAATATATATTTGAACCAATGGATAGTCCAACCTTTAATAATATTGAGTCGGATATTAGGGAGGCTTGTGAAAAATACATGCCACAACTTAAAATAACTAATATTTCTATAAAGGCGGCATCAGATGAAGAAGAAGTTAATGTTGTTACTACGGCAGGAAATGTTATTAATAAAGAATTTAATGTGCCGAATTCAAGTACTCAACCATACACAGCAAAGGTTAGAATTGATTATGCGATAACAGACGATGTATTTAATTCAAGAGATTTTGTAATACTTAATATTTAATATTATATGGGAGAAAAAAGAATATCATATTCCGTAAGGGATTTTCAATCAATAAGAACAGAATTAATAAATTTTGTTAAAACATATTATCCAGAATTAATAGATAATTTTAACGATGCGTCTGTTTTTTCTATGTTCTTGGATTTGAATGCTGCGGTATCAGATAATTTACATTACCATATTGATAGAAGTATTCAAGAAACGGTATTACAATACGCACAACAAAAATCATCAATATATAATATTGCCAGAACTTATGGATTAAAATTACCGGGACAAAGACCTTCAGTTGCTTTAGTTGATTTTTCAATTACAGTTCCGGCTAATGGAGATAGACCTGATGAAAGATATTTGGGTTTGTTAAGAAAGGGAAGTCAAGTTATTGGTGCGGGACAAGTATTTGAAACTGTTAATGATATTGATTTTACATCACCCTTCAATTCTGAAGGTTTTCCAAATAGAACTATTCGTCCTAATACTAATGGTAATAATACATTGGTAAATTATACTATAACAAAACGAGAAATTGTAGTTAATGGTATTACAAAAGTTTTTAAACAAACAATAACTCCTGGTGATGTTAAGCCTTTTTATGAGTTATTTTTACCTGAAAAAAATATACTTGGAGTTACTTCAGTTATTCAAAAAGATGGAACAAACTATTCTAATGTACCAACAGTTCAAGAATTTTTAACTTTAAATGGGAAATGGTATGAAGTGGAGGCGTTAGCGCAAGATAGAGTTTTTATTGAAGACCCAACAAAACCTACGGATATGCCAGGAGTTAAAGTAGGGACTTATATTTCAACCGATAATAGGTTCATGACCGAATATACTCCTGAAGGATTTATGAAAATGACTTTTGGCGGTGGTAATACATCGGCCGAAGACCAGTTAAGAGAGTTTGCTAGAACGGGAATCAATGTTCAAAGTATCCAAACATATTTAAATAACTTTTCTTTGGGTCGCACATTAAAACCAAATACAACATTATTTGTACAATATAGAATTGGCGGTGGTTTAGGAACAAATCTTGGAGTTAATGTTATTAATCAAATAGGTACAGTTTATTTCTTTGTAAATGGCCCTTCTGATGAAACTAATACATCTGTAATTACTTCTTTAAGATGTAATAATGTTACCGCAGCGATTGGAGGTTCAGGATTACCTACTTTAGAGGAAGTTAGAAATTTTATTTCATTTAATTTTGCTTCTCAGAATAGAGCGGTCACCGTAAATGATTATGAAGCTTTGATTAGAAAAATGCCATCAAATTTTGGAGCACCTGCTAAAGTGGCAATTTTGGAAGAAGATAACAAAGTTAAAGTTAAAATTTTGTCATATGATGCCAACGGTTCATTAACAGCAATAGTATCTAATACTTTATTAGGTAATATTGCGGAATATTTGTCTAACTATAGAATGTTGAATGATTATATTTCTGTAGAAAGTGCCGAAGTTATTGATTTGGGAATTGATTTATCAATAGTATTGGATGCTAGTCAAAATCAGGGTGTAATTGTTTCTTCAATTATAAATCAAATATCTACTTATTTTAATCCAGCAACAAGACAATTAGGACAAAATGTTAATGTGTCAGAACTTAATAGAATATTACAATCACAAAATGGTGTTATATCCGTAACAAGCTTACAAATTTTTAACAAAGTTGGAGGACAATACTCATCATCTCAAACATCTATGTCTTATATTGATTCTGAAACAAAAGAAATTGGTGTGGTTGATGGGACTATATTTGCAATGCCTAATCAAATATATCAAATACGATTTGCTAATAAAGATATTAGGGTTAAAGTCAAGAATCTCCAATCAGTAAGTATTAGTTAATAATTTATTTATTTAATAAACAAGTTATGTTTATAACGAGTGTATTTTTTCTTTTGGAAAAATACCCCATCAACTATTTATTATAAAGGTTATTAATGGGTCAATCATATAGAATAAGAACAACGCCGGGGGATGACAAAAATATTGTTATTAAAGTAGAACAAGATTTTGAGCAATTGGAAGTTCTATCTTTAAAAATAAGACAATCTGATGTTTATACTAGGATGTGTTCTGATTATGGGGTTATTGCCGGAAGAGTTTTTGCGAATAACGGATACGGTATTCCAAATACCAAACTTTCAATTTTTATTCCGATAAAACCCGAAGATGAAGATAATCCTGTAATATCTTCCATATATCCTTATAAGAATTTAGAACAAACTAATGAAGATGGTTATAGATATAATTTATTACCATATGTTCCATCATATACTAATCACGTACCGACAGGTACTTTTCCAACAAGATTAGATGCTTTAGTAAATCAAACCGTTGTAGAACTTTATGACAAGTATTATAAGTATACTGTTACAACCAACGATAGTGGTGACTTTTTAATTTTTGGTGTTCCTGTTGGAACTCAAACAATTGTGATGAATGTTGATTTATCGGACATTGGTGAATTTTCGTTGACTCCTCAAGATTTAATAAGGATGGGTGTTGCAACTGAAGAACAGTTTGATGGTGTAAAATTTAAATCATCATCTAATTTCAATCAATTACCACAAATTATTGTGATTAATAAAACAATTGAAATTGTTCCATTTTGGGGTGAAAAAGATGTTTGTCAAATTGGGATAACAAGAAGTGATTTTGATTTAACAAACGAGGCCAATATTAATATATTACCAACATCAATTTTTATGGGTTCTCTAATGAGTTCAAATGAAAAATCTGCGGTTAAATCAAACGGTATTGCACAAAAAGCGACGGGTGATTTGTGTAAGTTAATTACAGGTCCTGGTGAAATTATTGGATTAACACAATCAATTTATAGAGATTCTAATGGGTTACCTATTATAGAAAGGGCTGATTTACCAAATGGTGGTAAGTTAATAGATTCTGCGGGTGCTTGGTTATTTGATTTACCAATGAATCAGGATTATGTGTATACAAATGAATTCGGACAACAGGTTTTATCTAATGACCCATCAGTGGGAGTTCCAACAAAGGCTAAATATAGATTCAAGATTAAATGGCAACAAAGTACGAGTGTGTCCGAAGATTATAAAAGAGGATATTATTTAGTACCTAATGTTAAGGAACGAGGATGGAATGGAGGATTTGACCCAACGATTATTCAATTTGTTAATCCGAATTACCAAACTGACCCTGATTGGTTAGATTTTCAGAAATCGTATGCGTTTAGTTTAGATTGGTCAGCATATACTAATGGTAGTGTGAGTATTACTAATCCTGACATTCAAGATATAATAAATTGTGAAGATTATTTTTATGAATTTGAGTACAATAAGGTTTATACAGTATCTTCATTTATTGATAATTATAAAATCGCAAATAATAAAGAAAAATTTATTGGTATTAAAAGAATTGACGATGATACCTGCGAAGATGTTGCTAATAGGTATCCCGTAAATGATGGGGTTTTTCATACTAGTTTAATATGGAGAGTTTTTAATTTTTTATTGATTATTTTGGGTATTATTGGATTACCTTTAATAATTTTATATAGTTTAATAGCTTATCTTTGGAAAAGTTGGTTAAAAGTATTTTTCTTTATTTTTTTAGAATTATGGGCGGGATATAATATAGTTCAATCGACATTAGGTATAATTGCGGCGGCAACACCATCAATAGGTTTTGGTGCGACAGTTTGGGTTGCGGGTGTAATATACTATTCAGTAATGCTACTTTTATGGTTAGGAATTGCAATCGCCCTTATAATTGTTTTTGCAAGATTAATAGATTATGATTTTCCACCACTAAAATTACCGATGATTACATATCCTGATTGTGATGTTTGTGATTGTAGTGGTGATGATAATGGGGGTAGCACGTTATCGTCGGCACAATCTTCAACCGCAAACGCAGGTAGTAATAGTGGTTTATTGGTCAATTTTGCTAATTTAGGAGTATACTCAGATGCCTTAGAAGTTAAATTTGATACTGATTTTCCAAAATTAGTCAAAGACCCTAATTTTTTTGTAGGTAACGGATGTTATAATAAAGATTATGATTATATATTAGTTCTTCAATTATTATCCGGTAATCTAAAAAAATATAACTCAAACTATGGAGTGCAGTTATATACTACATTTGAAATTTCTGCGAATGATTATTATTCAGCATTATATACTGCGGATATGCCATTTGGGGAGAGATTAAATCAGTTTAATACAAAGGCGAATTATTATAACGGGACTAATCAAATATCTGTACAAATAGAACCAAATATACCAACAAATAGTAATAAACAACATTTAGATAATGTTGTTGTGTTTATTGGGCAGGCGGGTACGTATGGTGATTTAAGTACCGGGTCCATGTTTAGTTTTGTGGGTCCAAAAAATTCCAAGGACCCTAATATAACAGGGGGTACTCTAAATAGTTTTGGTACTAAATCAATTACTGGGACAACAGACACTGGAAAAACTTCGGTAACTATAATTTATGGTAAAACAAATAGTAGAGTTGGTAACGAGCTTCCCGTAACATATGCTCTAACCGCAAGTGCAAGTACTAACGAAAAAACGTATCAATATCCTAGTGATATTGAATATTTCCAAGTGGTTACTGGAATGACAATTACTCAGTTTAGAAATTTACATGCTTCTAGTCCAATACCTAATACTTTAGCGGATATAATTGAAAGTACAACAACTATTATAAAAAGAACATGGTATCAAACGTATTTTTGTCTTAGTTATTTCCCAACTAATCCTGAAAAATTATTTACTTGCCCGCATCCGGTAAAAAACATAGATTATATAGATAATAATTCGGTAATTTATATCACTCAAAGAGGGGTTGACCCATATTCTCCGCAATATCCAACAAAAGTAGGACTGGGAAAACTTTTAGGGTTTAGTAATATAAATGGTGTTCAAATTAATGCTCCACTTAGATTAAATATACCGATTAGAAATATTGACCCAACCATCGGTGGTTCGATTGGTAATGAACTATGTTATATTCATAGATTAGCGAATAATAATTTAACGGTTAATAATGGGCAAAAACTTTGGAATCCATCATATTTTTTCACACCAAGTAATCAATATTCAGGATATACAACAAATTTAACAAGATATTACTCGGCTTTAGATACCACAACGTTAAATTATGTGATTGACCCTACAAATGCTGGAAATACAAGTATTAGTGGAAAAGCGTTTCCATCAACAAATAATAATGGTTCTAGTGATGTGGTTTCTAATCCAAATAATTTTTTGTTTTCGAGTACTAATAGCCCTCAAAAATATTCAACACAAGATTCTTTAGTTGGAGGTACTTTTATGTATATGACAAAACCGGGAATTGCAGGTGTGAGCGATGGTTGTTATGGTAGTTATCCAATAAATCAAACTATACCAGAAGAACTTTATTTTAGTTTTATATATCCAACTGGATATACGACAAACATGTCGGATAAAAATAATATTGTTATGAGGTCTGATAGATTACCATCATCGGATGGGTTGTTATTATTTTCAACAGGTAGTACTGCGTATACTAATTATAATAATGTTGCAATGATGAATCAAAACCCCAAACAAAGTATGTATATCTTTACCGATAGTGGTGTTTTGACGGTTGGTGGAGGAATTAGTTCTCCTCAGTATAATGCGGGTGATTTTTTATCGGGGAACAACGCATTTTATGGAACGGTATTGAATACTTTTGATTGTGCGGGAATGGTTCAGTTTAATTGCTATTCAGGAAATGGTATAAATTTTGGCGTCAGTAGTAATTGTACAAATACCGATGCGGTTGAAAATGGATGTTATGTATTTGTTAGGGAACCCTTAAAAGGATTATTTAACCCGAAATCGGATAATGATATTACAAGATGGTCTGAATATGTTTTAAGATTTAGATTTTTCTATGCCCTGTGTCAAGGTGTTTTATCCAATGTTTTTGTTAATAATTGGGTTAATGGTAATTTATATGCGTTTCCTTTTAAGGTTGATACGTATTATAATAAATTAAATCAAGTTTATAAACGTAAGTTTCCTTTTGAAACTGTTATGTTACAATATGAAACAAATAATTTTTATTATCGTTCATCTCCGGCTGAAAAATTTTTAAGTTCTTATAGATTTGTTGGTGCTCCGTCTAGCGGTGACCCGGATAGAGGCTCTAATATTTCGGATATAAAAACTCCAACAACAATAATGAATTTAGGGCCTAGAGATGAATTCTTAAAAGAAATAATTTTGAGTCCTAATTATTATGGGTATAATATGAAAAAAATATCTCAAACATCATATACTGATTTATCTGATATGATAAACTTTTTTTCAATTATTAGAGTGATAGATACTAATTTTTGGCGTTCATTATTGAGTACTGATATGATTAAAAAACTTTTTAGTCGTGGTGGTTCTAAAGGATATAGAGTTGATGCCGATTTTGCTCAATCTTCAGCAATTAATAGTCAAATAGGTGTGATACCTTTTGATTCCGATTATTATGATAGTACGGGAACTAATCCTGCATTAATCGCGGCGGGATTCGGTGCTAATAATATAATGATGGGTATTTTTTTCGAATCAACAACTGAAGATATGCAAGTTAGGGATTTTATATCCCCAATGAGAATAATAAGATATAACACAAATACAAATTCTTTTGTTTATGATTATATACCTAATAAATCACAAATAGTTCCAAATTATAAATGGAAAGTTCAAACCGGAGGATATACACTTTTTGGAAAACAAACTAATGATTGGGTGACAACACCACCTGTTAATGGATTTTACGCTCAAAAGTATCAATCGTTAGATAGATTAACTAGTGATTATCCTAGAGCCGGTTCATTATTACCAAACGAATATAATTCAAGAGGATATCTTTTTGCTCAATCAGCCCCTATTACACTAACTGTTGGTACACCATTAATTGTAGGTAATGTTTATACAATAATTAATTATGTTAGTCCTGATAATTTTTTAAATGTGGGGGCAACGGCTAATACAAATGACGTTAGTTTTATTGCAACAGGAACAACACCATCAAGCTGGGTTAATTCAACAATTGAAGCATCACCTATTTATTTAACAGGTGCGACAATAAATCCAAATCCCGCTTTAGCAGGTGCTCCATGGTATTTTTATTTTGGATTAAAGAAAGGTGAAACAGCTATAAATAAATTTTACACTAAATATATTGGTGAAACCACATTAAATGAGTGATATTAACACAACGATAGTATTAGGTTCTAAAAGATATAAGTCAGCAATAAATACTGACTTAACTGTAGATATACCTTTAGTCAATAATCAAAAAGAGATTGATGAATTTGATAGAAGTGACATTGTTGATTTGAGTCAAATATTTGACAATGAAAGACAAGCGTCTAATATTTTCAGATTAACAACTAATATGGACTTATTATTTTATAATGCTTATAGTGGAACAACGGGGGCTTTTGGATATGCTCCATTTAGGAATAATCTGTATTATGTTAATAGTGAATCTTCATTCAATACTAATAATTGGTTTGGATATCCCCAATATTATGAATTTGACTTTATAAGAAATGATAATAATGTTTCTGGTTATACTATAAATTCAGGCACAACTTCACCACATATTAGTTTTATTAATAAAAGTGCGTCAACATATAATTGGACTCAATATGTGAGTTATGCGTATGAGAATGAATCCAATAAAGTATTACAATATAATTTAAACTCGTCAACAACTCTAACGTGGATATGTGGTACTGGAATTCCTTTTTATGTTGTTAATCCATTTAATTACGAAGGTAGAAATTTGATATCTTTTGTTTGTCCTGTTGAACATAATTTGAGTGTTGGTGAGTTTGTTCAAATAGAGTTTAACTTTGGTTGGACTGGATATAATGGGAGTAAAGTTTTTCAAGTATATTCGTTAGGTAATTATGGGTATAATTCAGACGAATATATTTTTAACTTATATAATAATGGATTTACAGGGAATACGTTTTTTAATTCGGCTCAAGGGACATTTAAAAGAATTATTGATATTAATAATTCTGCAGAAACAATGTCTAAATATTATGTTAGAAAACATAAAATAATAACGAATGTGAGTGATTCAATCCTAACAAAATGTGGATTTGAACAAAATATTTTTAATGTTAAAAGAAAATATGAATTTGGTACATTAACGCCCGATAAAGTTTCTAGAATAACACAAAAAGAAGGGTCTCAATCGTATCTATTGTCATTCTCAAGTGATATTGATATATCAGAATATAGAGATAATTTGAATAGACCATTATCGGAGTTGTTTATTACTATTATAAATAATGGTTATTTTGGGTGGATGAATAAACCAATTGCGAATAATGTTTCAATTAGAGAAGGTTATCAATACAATTTGGGTCCATCAGTATCATCATACTGGGATTACACTAATTCTAGTGTTAATTTAACTACAATACCAACAGCGTCATATATTAAACCAGGAGGGTTTACCTTTTATTACAATCAAAATTTAAAAAGTGGTGATACAATAAATGGGGATTATTGTGAGTTTAATCAATTTGAACAAAAAGAAAGAATCATTTCTCAGTTGTATCATAAGATATCATTTAATGATAATTTATTTATTATTCAATCGGCAACAACAAATCCAAACGGATATTATTATAAACCGCATAATTTAATACAATTAAGGGTTTATTCTGATTATTTAGAGGAGGGTTCATTAAAAGAAGTTGATAATATACCATATTATTCGTATTACTCAAATTACAAAAATAGTTTTATTTGGAGAGACATGTATACTTACGGATTTATTGACGAGTCAGGAAAAGGGGTTAATTATCCTTTTTTAAATGGAACTCATTATCCATCAACCAAGATTATATTTAGACTAATTCCTGAAGGAAATGTTGGTCAAAATATATCTACAATAGCAGACCCGATTACTGATGATTGTGAATAAATATAAAATATTATTATCTACAACAAATACAGATAAAGAAATCAATATACCAATTGAAATGAATTGGGATTTGCTTGATAGAAGTGACTCTTTGGTTGAATATGAAGAACAAACAATTAAAAGTGTTATCAATCAAGATAAAGATTTTGAAGTTGCAAGATTTGAACATTCTCAGAATGTAAATTCATTGACTACAGATATTAATTATGAATTTTATTTTGCTCCATCAGGTGCTACCAGCGCAAATACAATTTGGTTAACATCATATCCTATACAAGGATTTACTCCTACGGAAATTTATTACTATAGTAATTCTTTTAAAAAGTCATTTTTTAAATTAGATTTATATGATACTACTGATTTAACTAAACAAACCAACTATGTTACCTTAATATTACCAACACAACAAGGAGTTACATCAGCAACGACAGTCGGATATACTGTGAATGATATTAAAACACCTGTAATGAAATTGGATTTTGTTGGTGATAAAGAAGGGTTTTTTATTTACTGGTTAAAAAATACATCATTTTTAAATATTAATACTTTTTATATGACCGCAAAGTTTTTTGATGCGAAGACAGGGATTTTTATTAAAATGATGAATAGACCGCAATCAACATTAACAGGTATTAATAAATTTAATTTTCCCCAAGAAAAATACTTTTATTATAAAGTAATTTTAGATTATAGTAATTATACATATAAGGTTTATGATATAAACACGGGATATGATGTCTTAATTGGAGATAGCTCTAACCCAATAAAATGGTATGAATATATTAATCCGTAATGAACGAAGATTATTACTATATAAAAATATCTCATGAAAATGTATTAAATGACATTTTTCCTGAACCATATACCGCATATACGTATGTAATAACGGGTGTAACAGGAACTTGTTGTTACATATCATCAATATCTAGTGACACGGTTTATGTTACGGGATTAACCTACGTTTATTCGTCTATGACTGATATATTAAGTGGAGGTACTAATGGTGATTCTTTATTGACAGGATTAACAATCCCAATACTGTTTAGAGAGACAGCTGTGGATATGGGATACTATTCTGTTTTTGATGGGGCGATTATGCAGGCGGATGTAGTTAAAAACTTTGTCTTTTCAGCAACAACATCATTACCTAAAAGATATTATTTTTATAATACGTCAGAAACACAGTTGAGAACCTTTTTACAACTATCCACATATTCAGTTGATTGGGGTGACTCCTCACCGATACAAACAATTACAACAACATCACCAAATTTTATTTATCATGATTACATAAATAATGGTAGTTATTTAATTACATTAATACAGAATACACCTTGGGGAAGAAATACTGTAAAGAAAACGGTAGTGGTTCCATTTACAGGAACGACAATTCAAAACCCTAATGGTTCTGCATACTTTACTCCGAATATAGGGTCTTGGTCTGCGACATCAATATCGTATGATTTTATATTCTCAGGTGACTCGGATAATCATATTTCGGCACAAACATCAAATAATTATGTTTCCGTTCCATTTTCAATCAGTGGATATACAACATCAAGAATAAATGAATTATCCCAATATGGGGTAACAAAATATCCTTTATATGTTCCAACAATAAAAAATGGACAACAATTTGGAGTCATAACAACAATGAGTTCAAGTTATACAGGATATACTATAGAGGGTGTTCAGTATTTGGATTTTCCTGATAAAACGACGGTATATGTTTTTGATAGTTCTGGATTAACATCTGATTGGATGGTTCAATCTGCAATAACGAAAAATGAATCTCTTATGAATATAGTTAATGACCCTGAAGTACAATCAGATGTTTTTGTGGAAAGAGGTAAGAATAGTGCATTGGAAAGAGTTGAAAGATTAGGTGAGATTGATAATATTGGTGATTTGGAAAATTATGGATATGGATTTTTTAATTTTGTTAACCAAAGTAATTTTTAAAAAAGAGTAATAAACTATTTATTAAATAAAAGAATAAAATGGCAATAGGAACCTACGGAACAATAAGACCTTCTGACGTATCACCTGAAGATGTTGAAATAATATTAAATTATACTCCTTCTAGGGATGTTACAGATAATTTTATATTAAAAAAGTTAGATACGTTAAATATATTGAGGCCATATTATAATAATAATAATACTGGCGGTAATGCCAATATTGAAATATTAGGGGGTCTTTATAATTTAAGATTACCGGCAAATGAATTTAATAAAATTGGTATTTACACTTTATATGTTAAGCCGGCTCAAATAAGAACGGAAATTACTGATTGTGGTGTATTATCGGCGCTACCTAACGTTAAAGGTATTGTAATTGATTTAAATAATGTACCGACACAATATAGAAATAAATTTGTATCACAAGGACTTGTTGGATTTAGGGTTGAATACTTAAATAGTGACGGTACTAAAATACCTAACTTTTTTAGAATAGTAACTTCTAACTTTTTTTGTGAACCTGTTTTACAAAATTTAACAAATACATCTCAAAAGGCGATTAGATATAGATATGTTGATGCCGTTACAAATTTAATATTTTGTACATTAACACCATCATCATCTCCGACAAACAAACCAAACGCGACCCCATTTATAGGACAACCTGCACAAAAAATAATAATAACTAATACTTTTTTTAATCCAATTACGATAGATATTGAAATTGTTGAACACGATATATCAACATTAGCGTTGGCTTTGTATGGTAATCAAACTAAATCAATGCAAGATGGTATATATACTATTTATGACTCAAACAATAATATCTACAAACAATATAACTTGTATGAAATTAGAGACCAATCTAATTCTTTGTTATATGAGGTTAGACAAGATAGAGGAAATAATATAGATTATAGTAAAAACTTTACAAACATAACTCAATAATGGGTAAAACGATTATTAAATATCCTGACGGTGCTAATGGTAGACCTTTTTCAGATGATTTGGTTGGATTTCAATTAGTCCAAGGAGGTGGTTTAACGCAAGGTAATTTTCAATTCACAACAACTATAACAGAAAAAGTTAATAGAGAGTTTAATATTGGTTCTTTTTCTGAACCAATTACTTTAGACACATTAAATGTTTCTAATGTTTTAGAATCTAAGGCAATTATTGCTAAAGAATTTAGAGTTTATCCTAATTTTGATTTAAGTGAGATAACTAAATTTAATATTTATGGTCCGTTATCTAAAAGAATGTCAACATCAGTTCAAAAAATTATAAATTATTTTCCTTCTGCATTAGAAGTATATAATCTTAATTCTGATTTTACTACTGACAATACCGCGATTGATATTGATTATGACAATATTGAAGATGTTACTTCATTTAAAATTGATGTGACTAAATTGACAAATCCTTTTGGAATTGATTATTCGGTTAATGCAACCAGAAATATTTCATTAAAAGAATTTGAGGTATCTCCATTAAGAAATTTAACTGTTGAGTATAATAAGTTTTCTTTATTTTTAGGAGATAAAGAATTTCCTATTTATCATTTTACACCATCCAGTAGTTTATATTCAGGTTTTATAGAAATTATTGTTTTTGGTCAACCATTTTCAGGAAAAATGGAAACAACCGAAACTTTAGTTATTAGACCAAATACTTTTTATGCGGATAAATCATTAATAGAACCGTTTGATGAGGTTGAAAAGTTTTTATTAAATAGAATGATTGTCCCTAAATACACGGCAACGTTCCAAGTACCAAAACAATCAGATGATGGTGTTTTATTTACTAGTTTTGTTAATGTGACTTGGCCAATAGATGGGATTTGGAATTTAGATATTAGGACAAGATTATTTGATAATTATTTAAATTCTTTAAATGAGATTGCGGTTGCATTTGATGAATCAAAAACAAATTTAATAACAAGATTTTTAACTACTGAATCGTTTAAAGAATTTGATACTGAAGACCAAAGAGTTCAAAAAATATTAAGTATCTATGGTAGAAGTTTTGATGAGGTTAAAAAGTTTATAGATGGATTGGCTTATATGAATTCTGTAAATTATACGGTTAAAAATGATATACCATCACAATTACTTAAAAATTTGGCAGAAACAATTGGATGGAAAATAAACGTTTCCCCAATTACTAATGAAAATTTCTTAGGTTCAGTTTTTGGTAATAATAGTAAAATTGAATTTGAGGGATATTCTAGAGCGTCAACACCAACAGAGTTAAATTATCAATTTTATAGAAATTTAATTTTAAATTCTGCTTATTTGTTTAAGTCAAAAGGTACAAGAAAGTCTATAGAATTTTTACTAAGACTTATTGGTGCACCGGAGGCTTTAATAGAATTTAATGAAAATATATATATTGCAGGTCAGAAAATTAACATGGCGGATTTTAATATGAGGTACGCTCAAATATCTGGTGGTACATATGTTGAAGAGATGCCCGTATTTGATACTACAACATTTACTATTTATGGTAATGTATATTCAGCCTTTACAACACAAACTACGATAACTGATGTTGATGTGACATTGGCGGATTTTCCTGTGGATTCTTATGGTTATCCGAAGTCACCTGAAGATACTCAAGATTATTTCTTTCAGAAAGGGGCGGGATGGTTTGAACTAGTTAAAGACCACCAAAGTCCTCAAAAAATTAATTATACTAATAGTGTATTTACGGGACAAAATTTTAATGTTCAAACTGAATTTGAACAATTTACTTATGGACAAAAATATTTGGATAGATATAGATATTTTCCATATTTGAATACAGGTTATAGACTTTTAAGAATACCCGATAATAAAAAAAGTTGGCCTGTGACAGACACAGGACTTAGAGTAGGTAATGGAGGTTCTAAATATGATGCTTATTATTTTGTTGATAATGAAAAATTTGTATTAAATGTTAAAAATGTTGATTTATTTTTAAATCCTGCTCAAGGGTTGGCATATGATGTTTGGTATATGTCAAGAAAGTATGATTACCCAATACCTAGTACTGGTTTAACTTCCCCTTATCCACAACCAGGAGGGGTTGATTCAACATTCATTAATCCACAACCAAATAAAAAATCGTTCTTTGAATTTGCTCAAACATTTTGGAATAACATGATAAATGTTAGAGATAGACAATTTAGTTCTGATGGTAAAACAAGTGGATATTTAACATTACAGTCTATATTTTGGAATTACTTACAATCACAAGAAACTGTCGGAATACCGAATGATAATTTTAATTATCGTTCAATGATGGATTATGTTAATGGGTTAGGTGATTATTGGATTAGATTAGTTGAACAAATGATACCAGCGACCACAATATGGTTAGCCGGAGTTAAGTATGAAAATTCTATATTTCATAGACAAAAATTTGTATATAGAATTCAAAGAGGATGTGCAATATTACCGGTACCGTGTATACCTTGTACGTTGAATGGTAATTTATTTTTATATAATTGTATTGATGAAACTATTGAATGTCCTATTTATCCTTGGAATGGAGGGTCATCAACAGTACAATCATTCCAAGATATATTAAATCAAACTGTGACAAATTATGTCACATCTAATTCATTAACATGTGATTTGAATTCTTTAGTCACTGATTGGTATATTGATTTAAGATTGGATAGTACTGTTTTATTACAACAAAAATTCTTTACAGGATATGGAACATTACAAACACCGACTAATTCTCAATGGAGCGGTGCGGTACAAACTTATGTGACAAATTTAACTGATGCTGACTTAACGTATTTCCTTAGTGGAAATACTTTGTATGTTTCTAATTCAGGATGCGAACCTAAATTTACAAATAAACAAATCCAATTAAACGTTGGATTGAATTTTACAATTAGTTGTAGTTAATGCCTATTAATTATATTATAACAACGGTTACAGGGGATTGCCTAAATATAGGTACAGGTGCTTTATATATAGAACCAATTGATGGACAATCGCCATATATTATTGATTGGCAAATACCTAATTTAGGAACTGATGTTTCTTTTACATCATCAACTAGAACTGGTTTATCGGTAGGTACTTATCAAATATTAGTTACTGACTCTTCTGTTTCACCACAAGAACAACCTGTTTTATTAACCATTTCTTCAGGGATTTGTTTAGAGACAAGTGTGATAAATTCAACTTGTGGATTACCAAATGGGGTTTTAACCGCAACAGCAACAACATCAGTTAATATAGTTGATTATTATTTATATAGTAATACTAATGGATATGTAACTTCAGGTACTTCCTCTGTTGGATTTTATCCTTTTGTTCAACTGTCTGCAGATACATATTATGTGGAGGCGATTGATAATGGAGGATGTAGCGGACGCTCATCTACTAATGTTGTTTTGGATTCAGGACAATTAGATTATGGGTTTTTTGTTGTTAATAATTCAAGATGTTCAGGCCCTTCTGGAAAAATATATATTACAGGTCAAACAGGAGTTTCACCATATACTTATTTATGGAGTAATAATGAAACAACCTCATCTATTAGCGGTTTAACTGCGGGTGTTTATACTGTAACAGTACTTGATTCTGGAGGATGTTCTGTCACTAAACAAGCAACAGTTATAGATGTTGAACCACCGGGTATAACTAATTTATTACCTGTTTCTCCAAATTGCTTTCAAGCGGACGGACAAATCACGGTTTATTTGAGTGGAGGAACTGCACCATTTTATTATGTTTTATCAAATGGGGATACAAAAATTGACTTTTCAAATAATACAACATTTACCGGACTATCGTCAGGAATATATAATGTAACGGTTACTGATGCGGGATTATGTACCACATCAGGAACAATAACATTATCAAGTCCAAATGCGTTTACATTTGTCGCTGCGTCATCGGTTCCTTCTGTATGTGGAAGTAGTAATGGAATTATTAATGTATTTGTTCAAGGGGGAAATACACCTTATACATATACATTAACAGATACTTCAGGCAATACTAGAGTTATTTCTATAAATTCTAACGCTCAATTTAATAACTTACCAACAGGTACGTATCATATTAAAATAACAAACCCAAGTACTTGTAGTTATGAGACCGACATTACCGTTATTAACGAAGACGCTTTTACAATTACTACAACGTATATTGATACAACATGTGGGTTATTAAATGGTTCTATTAGAGTTGAGACAAGTGCTAACGGTACATACACCTATGAAATACCGGGACAATCAATTACCTTAAATTCTACTGCATATACGTTTAATAATTTATCAAGTGGATTATACGCAGTTTCAGTTACTGATGTTAATGGTTGCAAACAAATAAAATCAGTTAGTATAAAAAGTAGTAATGATGTCCAATTTAGTTTAATTGATACAAGCTGTGGTAAGGGTAATGAAGGGACAATAACTGCGGTAATCACTAAGGGTACACCGCCATTTACAATATCTTGGTCACCTAATGTCGGTTTGCAGGATGGTATATATGTTACAGGACTTACCGCTGGAACATATTCTGTAACAGTTACTGATAGTAATAATTGTAGTTTAATTAAAACAACTCAAATACTTTGTGGAACTTCTAATACATCATATCAGATTTTCAATATTTGTGATAGTATTTTTACAGAAAGAACAGGAACAAAAACAGGATTTCAACAAATGTTAAATCAAGGATATCAAGACTTAACGATTGGTGAAATAAATTGTAAATTAACGTTGGCTCAATTTAATTTGTTATTAAATGTTGGTAGTTCGGCGTTCACTAGTAACTTTTTTGCTACAACATCTTTATCTGTATATCCTACAGACCAACAATATGTTGATGCGTTAAATGCTTTATTAAGTGGAGTTCCTGGTATTGGTTCAATAGTTCTAAATGCGAATACAAATTCAATTAGTTTAAATACGGATTGTGCTAGAACACTATCTGCGGATACTGTTAGTGTTGCAATTAGAATTGATTATGACATTTGTTGTTATGGGGTACCATCACCGTCAGCAACACCAACAGTTACACCAACTCCTACGATAACTCCAGAAAATACTCCAACACCAACAGTAACTATTACGCCAACTATAACAGTGACACCTACTATTACTCCGACACCTAGTTTACCTTTACAGTCATTTAGGATGACAGCAGTAAATGTTAGTGCTATTACAATCACAGAAATTCAGTCAACTTCATACGGATACTTAGTAGATTGGGGTGATGGTAACGTGAGTACTTTTGCGGCAGGAAACCATACACCTAATCATGTTTATAGTAGTTTGTATAATGGATTAATCACAGTAAAATCACTTGATTTATCTGATATTACAAGATTTGCTATTTCCACAACAGTGACAGGTTCTTCGGGTATTAATGTAGTTATTGATACTTCAGAATATACCAAATTAGATAATCTGAATAATTCATATTTGAACTATGAGGTTAGATTAGATGGTTTGATTTCACAAATACCAAGAACTCCGACTTATTTAGTTATTAGTCAATCTAATCTAACAGGAAACACAACAGACTTACCACCTAATCTTCTAAATTTGCAGATGTTTAATAATAATGGTAACACTGTACTAAGTGGAAATACATCAGGATTACCTTCAGGACTGACATATGTTTCAATTTATGATAATACGATTAGCGGTAATACTACAGGACTACCATCTGGTTTAACTTATTTAAATTTACAAGGTGATAACACCGTTAGTGGTAATACCACAGGATTACCCACAGGAATCACAATACTCGCAATTGGTGGTAAAAATACGATAAGTGGCAGTACTTCAGGATTACCAACAGGATTAACTTATTGTCAAATATATACTATGGACGGTTATTTTGGTCCTGGTAATACAATAAGTGGAAACGTATCGTCATTACCTACAGGGATAACAAATTTAATACTTGGTGGTGATAATACAGTTAGTGGTGACACTTCAGGGTTACCTATGGGATTAACATATTTATATGTAACTGGTGATAATACTATTAGTGGTGATGTGGCGGATTTACCAAATGGATTAACTGATATGTATTTGACAGGTCTTGGTACTATAACGGGTAACGTGTCTTTTTTACCGCCAAATTTAACTAATGTAACTATTATAGGTAATAATACTATTGATGGTAGTATTTCAGATTTTTCATCGGCGGCGTTCAATATTGCAATAGAAGGTAATAACACAATTACTGGGTATACTTTTAGTCGTGTTTGGCCAACTACAATGTATCAGTTAAAAATACGAGGAAATTCTACAATAAGTACAACTAATATTAATAATATATTGAGTGATTTGGCGACTTATTCAACAACTTGGGATAGTTCTAAATTAGTAAGTTTAAAAGGAACTCAAACCAATCCTGGAGCGGTGGCGACATTAACGGGAAGAACTGTTACAGTTACTATAACACCGTAATTTATTTTTTATCTTTACTGATTTTGTTGACCTTTTCCATCAACTTGAGAGTATCTGTGTAGTTTTTTTCTAATCTTTTGATAGTTCTTTCGTCAGCACATCTATCACATGCTGAATAGTAATCTTTTTCAGATTCTTCTACTAGTCTTTGTATTGTTTTAATTAGTTTCATATGTATATAAATATATCCAAATTTGTTCTATTTAAAAAAAGATATAAATCCTTATAATTATTTAAAAAAGAAATGTCGGAATTGTTATTTGTTACTGCACAACCTGATGTCCCATATTTTCATTGGCAGTGTGAAGTATATTGTCATAATTTTGTTGAGAAAGGTATTAAACCATCTCAAATACATATCATATTAGGTATGTTTAATGGAGGTAAAGTACCATCTGAAAACGGATTAAAGTTAAGAGAAAAAGGTTATAATGTCCATTTTTATAGTGATGAAAGAGATAAGAGACATTATATACCTAGTATTAAACCATACTTAATTTCTAAATGGTTAGAAGAATTTCCTGAAAATGGAGAATTGTTTTTTCTGCACGATGCTGATATTATACTGAGAGAGTTACCTGATTTAGAAAAGTATTTAACAGACGATGTCTGTTATATGGCTGATACCAAGGGATATATAGGGCATGATTATATTATGAGTTGTTGTGAGAGATATGAGTCGGCTCACCCAACATCTGAAAAAAATCAACTAATACAAGAGATGTGTGATATTGTTGGTATTAATATGGAATGTTTAAAGAACAATCAAGAAAATTCTGGTGGAGGTCAATACATAATTAAAAAAACAACAACAAAAAATTGGTATGATATATATAACGATTCCAATAATTTATATGACCAAATGCATAGTTATCAAAAAAGATTCCCTATAAGTCCTGGCGAAATACAATTTTGGACGGCAGAGATGTGGTCATTACTTTGGAACTTGTGGTGTTTAGAAAAAGATACAAAAATTATAAATGAATTAAATTTTTGTTGGGCGACAGATAGTGTTGATAATTATGAAAAAAAATATATACTCCATATGGCAGGAGTATTAGACGGAATGAAAACAACTAAATTTTATAAAGGTGATTATATTAACTCAAGTCCGTTAGAAAAATTAAAAGAAAATGAAAACTATTTTGATTTTGTTGATGAGAATAGTGCAACAATAAAATATGTTGAAGTTATGAAATCATTAGTTAAAAAAAACAAATAATTGATTATTTATAGATATGGCTTGTAATGCGATAGTTTTATCATCAGGGGCAACATTTAGTGGGTCGGTAACCTCTTCTACGTTTACTACGTATTATATGGATACTGCTACTTTTGACGTAGGAACTACTTTATTTTATGGCACACCTTGTGTACTTTCAGTACCGGGAATACCTGGAAATGAAGTTGCGGATGGGTATTATTATTATACAGGAGGAACTTCACCTACTGTTGGGTCTGTTTATAGGGATATATATGGTGATGGATATGTTTATTTTACTCAAGCAATAACAAGTTTTGAAGATTGTTGTAATTCAAGAAATGTATTTAATGTTGCTCATGATACAGGTATATTTAATTTAGGTGAGGTATATTATTTACAAACAACCTCATTTACCGGATGTGCGACCGTAGTAACTTATGATATTTTACAACCAATTTATGTTTCAACATTAAGTACTGGAAGTTATGATGGATGTACGAATTGTTTAACCGGTAACTCATTAAGTTGTGGAGGAACATCCCCAACTCCAACCCCAACTCATACTCCAACACCGACAGTTACCCCTACTATTACACCTACACCGAGTAAAACTCCTGTAATCACACAAACACCTAGTTCAACACCTGCATATCCTGGGTTATGTCCAATAGCTGAATATTGTTTAAATACGGGTGGAATTTATGCGTATGATGGTACTTTTTATCATGTTGGTTCTTATCTTTCACATGATTACTACGTTGGAAATGGAACATCAACGGGTTATTTATTTTTTGATGGTATAAAGTGGTGTTTGTCGGATACGTTAGGAGGTGATTGTATTCTTTTTGGTAGAATACCTTGTGCAACTGAGTGTCCTGATATAAATGGATTAACACCAAGTCCATGTGCGACAACAACAACTACAACCAACCCTTGTGATATTATTAATTTTGATGCGATATTTGATTGTAATGCGGAAATAATACCATCACAAACTCCAACACCTACACAAACTCCATCACCAACGCCTACTGTTACACCTGGATTATCACCTACACCAACACCTACTGTTACACCTACAACGGGATTATCACCAACACCCACGCCAACTCAAACAATTACTCCAACAAATAGTGTAACACCAACACCGGGACTATCACCAACAACCACACCAACAACCACACCTACACCAACTCCAACTACAACACAACTTTGTTATGGTACTAGTATAACTTTAAGTTCTACTACGTTGCCTGGAGAAAGTCCTACACCAACACCAACACCAAGTGCGACACCATTAAATAGAGATAAATGTTTTACAGGTGATGCAACATTTGATATAATGAATGAAGATTTTACTTGTTTGCCGATAATATAAAATTATGATAACTAAACAAATAACGATAGATACATTAGTTGGTGCAGAACCATATTATATTTATTTATGTGATAATACAAATATTTGTATGTACATAGATACCATATATGATATTGATGTGCCGTATTCTTTTTTGGTTCCTAGTAATTTTTTATCACAATCTCAAGTTACGGTGAAGGCGATTGATAGTAATGGATGTAATATAATAAACACAGTTAATATATAAAATAAATGGCATGTAATCCGATACAATTATATTATTTTGGAATAAGTAGCGCTAATATTTGTACTCAGGCTTTTGTTCCAAATACTGTGTATTATATTGATGGTGACCCAATGACATTGGGTAGTTATTTACATACATCAAGTCCATGTACGGGTGCGAATTTGGCGACAAGTGGTTATTATGCTTACATTAATAACGGAATTATTTATTATTTTAGTATAGATAGAAATGGTGCATTAAATAAAATGGACCAGTGTAATAATTGTGCGGTCGGAAGTGTTAAAAATTTAACACTAGTAACTTATACCGACTGTTGTGGAAACTATGTAGAATTAATACCCACGGTTATTGACCAAACATTTATTTATGACCCCAATTATCCGGTAACAGGTGTGTATGTGTTTATTTCAACAACACCAAGAGTACCATGTCCTTCAAATTCTCCTACACCAACACATACGCCAACACCAACTGTAACACCAACACCAACAAAAACACCGGTATCTATATATGTTTCAGGATGTTGTGATGGTAAAATATATAAATTATTATCAGGGGTAGGACAATCTATTGGGGCAGTAATAAGAGTTGCACCATTAAATTTTTGTTATACGGTTATTTCTGAACCTAAATTACCACCGACAAATACTTTAAAGGATAATTTGGGTATTACAATAGTTGACGGAGATTGTTATGATTTAAGTTGTCAACCATGTCCAAGTTCTACCCCAACACCAACACCAACACAAACTCCTGGTAATACCCCAACACCAACACCGGCACCAAATCCACCACCAATACCTGCTGCGGGTTCAGTAGGTGGAGAATGTAAGATTATTACAATAGAGAACTTTGAAATAAGTTGTAGTGGTACTAATCCAACAACATATGCTTCTTTAGATGGTAGTTTAACTGCAATTGTATCAGGAGGAACTGCGCCTTATTATTATATTTGGAGTGGGCCAAATGGAAGTTATTATACCAGTAAAACAATAACGAATATACCTTCAGGTGATTATACTTTAACGGTTTATGATTATTTTAGGGATTTTACAGGAACAACTATTTGTACAATTACAGGACCTAAAGATTGTGAATTTGGCGCATCGTATTTTGAGTTTTTACCTCCAGAACCTTCACAAACATTAACAATGACAGTAACACCGACATTAACTCCTACTCGTACACCAACACCTACGCCTACTAAAACAACTGGATATATACCGCCAACACCAACAGTAACTAAAACGTCAACACCAACAAGAACAATTACACCAAGTAATACCGCAACACCTACAGTTACACCAACAATAACTGCAACACCTACAGTTACACCAACAATAACTAGAAGTGGTGTACCAGCACCTGTATATAGTCAATCATATGAGGCGAATGTATATCGTTGTGTTCCTACCATACAATGTGGAAGTGGATATACGATAACAACAATCACAGTTCAAAATCCGTTTACATTAACTTTGGCTAAATTCTATAGAAGTACTGACCCATATGATACTAATGTTTATGAGCCTTATACTACAGTATCAACACCGGCATCAGTAATTGTTAATTTTGGTTCTGAAACAACTACATGTACTTTGGCGTGTAATGCGTTACCAACATATAGATATTATTTGGCAGATAAGTATGATTGTGGTACTTGTACATTACAAGATAGCGGAGTTCAAGTTGCTGTGGCAAATTCAACATTGACGGTTGGTAAATGGTATGGTAATACTGATGGTACTTTCTCTTATTATATTACTTCAGGTCCAATAACGTCATCACCATCAGGACAACCAATATTGTTATCGTATACAATGTCAACAAATTGTGCTAATGCTTGTATTATAAATTAAAAAATAAAAAATGAGTAGATATTTTACTATATATATTAATTCAGGAACATCTCCAGGTCCTTATAATGTTTATTATAATACTATTGGTTCTGGTAATATTGCAACGGTATATCCGACAGGGTTACCTGCAACTAATTTAACTTTAAGTCAGTTACTAGTTGGAGTTACAGTATATGCACCTGTAGACATTGTTGATTTATATTTGTATAATGAATTGTGTGAAACATCTAAAAATTTCAATATACCTCAAGTACCTGTAAGTTATCCTGATATATGTATTACAGTCCAAAATAGAGAACAAAGTATCAATGACCAATATTCGTTTTCGTATAATTATAATACTGTCAACGGTAAGCCGGAATATGAAACATTTGATGGTTATTTATTAAATTGGAATACTAACGGATATTGGGAGTTTATTACATATCCGGGTTCTGTTAGGTTACAATCTAACGATGCCGATAATGTACCTGATAGTAATTGGAGTGCTTTGGGACCTGGAGGAAGTTTATATATAATAACGGCTCAACAAGGAGTTTGTTTTGCACTTAAAAATCCAAATAATTTAAATATTACATATATTGACCCAACTTGTTATGGAAATACTGATGGGTCAATCAGTGCTATTGCAACTGGTGGTGCTGGTGGTTGGGTGTATTCATTAAATGGTATTATGTACAATAATTCAGTGGGTATATTCACCTCTTTAGGTGGTGGACAATATACTGTATATGCTAAAGATTTAAGTGGAGATGTGATTAGTCAAACAGTTACATTGACTGCACAACCAGTTAATAATTTTACAATAACAGGTGTTAGAAGTGTTACAAACTTACCTACTGTTGGAAACATGAATTATTATTTAGTAACAATAAATTATGATACATCACAAATACCTACGGGAGGGGTTGTATTTGATTATGAGATGGTTTATAATTTATCATACACTGGACCTGGGTCGGTAATTTTTGATACCACACAACATTATTTAACTATAAATGGAAATCCATTGGTAATTAATTCCGCATTTACAAATACATTAACCGCTACAACATTATCATCTTGTAATCCTATATATAGTCAATATGATGGTTCTAATGGTTATGTTTCTACGGGAATTAGTTTATTAAATGGTGACGTATTTACTGCTAATATTATTTATGGTATTGATACAAAAACAAATGGTATTTTTGATGGGGTATGTTATACGAAAAGTTCTGTTATACTTAATCTAATCTTGGGTAATGTTAAACTTTATTGTGATTGTTGTAATATAAACAACACGATAATTAATATTTCAGAACCAATACAAATTTACCAACCTTAAAATATTTATTGATTATGGGTTATATTATTAAAAATACTTCGGCATTAGTTAACACTAGATTTACAGATGCGGGAAGAAGAAAATTATCACAAGGAAATCTAAATATAAGGTATTTCCAAGTCGGAGATAGCGAAGTTTTTTATAATAAAATATCGGGTTATAATCAATCTGATTGTTATGTTCTTCAACCACCTTATAATGCTCAAAATATAAGTCAACAACCTCAAACTAATAAAGGGAATGTTAAATACCCTTATTATGTTAAAGGAAGTAGTGGTAATACTTATGGGATAGCAATTGAACAATCAGTGATATCTCCAATATATAACTCAGCGGGACTAAAAGGATTTTTTAGTGGAAGTCAGTATCCTTGGTCAGTTCAGATAACTAGTGGATATACACTAAGTCCAAATTATACAATGAATAGTTGTAATTTTTGTAGTGACTCAAGTATTTTCTTTTATAACAATCCTTGCACCTCTGAAACCTATTTTCCAAAAGTGGGTGATTTTGCAACAATTTATTTTAAGGGTGATGATAGTTGCGGTACGTTTAGTACTGACTTTCCTGTTTTTACATATAGGATACAAGATATCGTTGGTGATATTTTATTTTTTGATAGGAAAGTTCCTGATTTTCAAGGAATGAATAGTGGATTAATTAATTGTTGTGCTGACCATAGAATTTATATTTACCCGTCAGGAATGACGGTATTGTATGATACTAAAACACCACTTGGATATGTTCCACCTACAGTGTTAAATTTTGAGACAATTTGTTATTTGGGGTATGGTGATGTTAATGTTTGGAATATGAATATTCCTTGGTCTGTAAGTCCTGCGGGGTTAATATCAACACTAAATGAGGATTATACTAAATTTGGTTCGGTTAATTATCTTGGGACAAAAGAATATTTGGGATATCAAGAAAGTACAGGACAAACATTTTTTATTAGTAATACTTTAAGTGCGGAAACTACGGACACTTACTATTATAATTCTTATAGTGAAATAATTAAAGTTAAACCTGAAGACCAAAAGGCGATTGCAATTGTTCACTACACTAATAATTTAATTGATACTATATACGGCGAAAAATTCGCATTAGAACCATTTGATATAAAGGCAACAGACCAAACAGGTTTTGCAAGAAATTTTAAGGTTACACTACCCACTCTTATGTGGCACAAATCAAATACAGGATTAATGGGTGAAACATTTTATGTTGACCCCAATGTAGGAACCTCTGACTTTTTTGATGTTAGATATATGCAATCCTCAAAAAATATGGATATGAATGACCCTGGTTTAAGATATTACCATTTATGGGACACGTATCTTAATACTGATGGGATGCCAAGTAGGGTTGGTAAGGTTTTTCCTGACTTGAAAATGGTTATATTTGATGACGACGAAATTATTGCGGCAATGTCATATAAGGCAAATAGAAACTGGACGTTACCGGCACCGAAGTTATCTTTAATGGTACCAAATGCATGTGATACAATTGATGATGACTATGGTTTATTGGCAAATGAAAATGAATACTTGTATTTGACATATAGATTTAATTCAAGTGCTTTTACAAATTCTTTACATTGTAATTATTATACAAAGATACAGGGGCCTCAAACTTGTTTTACAACACAAAGACAAGACGTTGCCGTTAAATTTGGAGGAGGGTTTAATTTCATGAAAGAGTGTTGTTTCCAAGGATATAGTGCAAATGAGTTTTATATTTTAGCTCAGGTAGTTACGGGTTCTACAACTCAGCCAAATCCTGCATCGTGGAAAATCATTAATTTTACAGACCAAATGAGTGCGACAACAAGTAATGGTTATATCACATCAAATGGTATGACAGGTTCTACATTTATTGTTAGATATAATCAATATACGACTGCGGCAACATATAACTTGGATGAATATATTGATTTACCTTTACCGACAGGAGAAGAGAGTAAATTAACATTTGGTGATGAATATTTCTTTTATGGTAATATTGAAACAGATATTGAGGCGACAATATATGAGATGAAATATTTGTGTAATTTGAGTTCTCAACAGTTTACTAATAGTAGTAATCCGACTTGGACATCAGGTGCAACATCTTATATGACTGAAGTTGGTTTGTTTGACGAAGACAAAGATTTGCTAATTATTAGTAAATTTCAATCACCAGTTTTAAGACAAGGAACACAACAAGTGTCAATTAATATTGACTTCTAATCATATTGATTTATTTTCATTATAATTTATGGCTAAAGAAATAGAAAATAACCCAAAAGTTTTGGCGTTGGATATATCCACCAAAACCATCGGAATTGCTTTGTTTGATATAACAACCAGAGAATTATTGGAATTAACTCACGTATCTCCCGTCCCCAAGCCAAAGAGGGAGAATAAGATGGAGGAGTTGTTGATTAAGGCGGAGATGGTTCGTTCCAAGATTGATAATTACAAAAACTTAAATGTGACGGAAGTAGTTATTGAGGAGCCATTGTTAGGTTCTAATAACATCTATACAATCCAAACGTTATTAAGATTTAATACTTTAGTATTTAAGGACATTTACGAACAATTGGGAATTGTTCCTGAGTTTATTTCTACATACAATGCACGTAAGTTTGCATTTCCCCATCTTGTCCAACCAAATGACAAGGGTAAATTTGTTTTGTTTGGAGGTTTTCCAAGAGACATAGACAAAAAAACTATAATATGGGAGTTGGTTGCCAAGAGGGAACCACAAATCACTTGGAACTACACCAAGAATAACACTCTTAAGAAAGAGAATTTTGACTCGTCTGATGCTTATACTGCTGGTCTTGGGTATATGAGGATGAAACAGATTTGGTAATCCTCTAATTTTTTTTTATTAAAAAAATGATACTTTTACAAAAAATAAAATATTTATATATATGGGAAGGAAAAAAATAGACAAAGAAGATAAAAAAATTAGGATGTCGGTTACTGTTGACCCGGACATAGAAAAAATAATAAGAAAAAATCATATTAATCTTTCCTCATTAACTAATAAATTATTAAAGGAGTATTTTAATGGAAAAAAAGATATGTTCTAAGTGTCTGATTGACAAAAATGTTGGAGAATTTCACAAACATAAAAAAATGAAGGATGGTTTATATTCTCAATGTAAAGAGTGTAGAATATTGAAATCTAAATTTGATTATAAAATAAATTCTGAAAAAACAAAAAAAATAATTGAAGAAAAAAAATGTTGTTCTTGTGGGATAATTAAAAATATATCTAGTTTTCACAAACAAATTGGTACTAATGATGGTTATAGAGTTATGTGTAAAGATTGTAGAAAGGAAGATTTTAAGTTAAAGTATTCAGAAATAAAATACAAACACAGAGAACGTGCTAAAAATTATAGAATTAATAATAGAGATAATTATAACAAATATAGAAAAAAATTATATAAATTAAAACCTCATATTTTTGCTTGGAGAGGAATGATAAATTCGGTTATTAGAAGGTTGAATAAAAAAAAAGAAGATAAAACATATGATATTTTAGGATATACCGCACTAGAATTCAAAGAACATATTGAAAAACAATTTTTGGATGGTATGTCGTGGGATAATTGGGGAGAATGGCACATTGACCACATTAAACCATTAAATTCTTTTGACAAAGAAACTGACCTTAAAATAATAAATAGTTTATCTAATCTTCAACCACTTTGGGCTATTGATAACATTTTGAAGAGAGATAGAATTTTGATTTAATTTAATTTTTTAATATAATTCTTCAATGGATAATGAAGAAGAAGTAATTTATGAACTATTAGTTGAAGTTTTAGGAGAACCAAAAAAGGCGTATCATTCGCATTCGCAGTTTTCATGGAATTGTCCTGTGTGCGATGAAGGGAAGGGTAAGGGTAATTTTGAGGTAAATATTATAAAATCAACGTTCAATTGTTGGAGTTGTGGCGATAGTGAGGGAACTCATGGCCCGATAGGAAAACTATTTGATAAGTTTGGAACCAAGAAACAGAAGAAGTTATATCTATTGGTTCGCCCCGAAGAGAAACAGGAAAAGAGAGCGTTTATACCCAAGGTTAAACTACCTGATGGGTTCACCAAGATATTAGATTGTAATAAGATTTATCCCCCATATAGGGAAGGTATTAACTATCTCAAGAGTAGAGGTATTACTGATGAGATGTGTGAAAAGTATGGTATTGGTTTGACTAGTATTGGTAGTTTTGCTGGTAGGGTTGTTATTCCGTCATATGATAAGGGTGGGGACTTAAATTATTTTGTTGCTCGTTCTTGGAATCCGAGGGCTAAACAAAAGTATATGAATCCTAAGGCTGAGAAGGATAAAATTATCTTTAATGAGAACTTAATTGATTGGGATAAAGATATTTATGTTTGTGAGGGAATGTTTGATGCGATATTTTTGCCTAATGCCGTTCCAATGCTTGGTAAACATTTATCTGAGTTATTATTCACGACGATATATGAGAAGGCTAAGGGTGATGTGATTATATGTTTGGATGGGGATGCATATGAGAGTAGTATTAAATTATATCACACATTAAATGGGGGTGTTCTTTATAATAGAATAAAGATGGTTAGATTACCGGTGGATAAGGATGTGTGTGATTTGAGGGGTGAAATAAATGATTATTATATAACAATTAAATAAAATATGAAAGAAACAAAATTAGGTTCAGACATTACACCTGATGAAAAGGTGTGTTATAACTGCAAACATCTCGCTTGGATGATTGGAATAGGACAGGGGTTAAGATGTATTCATCCAAAGAAGGGGAACTCGGAGATGATACCGAGTAGCAAACACACATGCGAATTATTTGAGAAAAATCCAAAATTGGAAAAACCCGATAAAAATGAATTATGAAAAAGTTATTTACAATAATTTTATTATTGTTCTGCATCAATACGAATGCTCAAATTTTAGAAGTTAAAACACAAAGTGTAACTCAAGAATACATTAACTTTTATAATAAAAAGTTGGATTCTTTATCTAAACTATATAATAAAAAAGTTTTTGGATATCAAAGGACTATTACCGTTGGGGAAAAAGTTAGGGAAACATGTGTTATTTTTTACACGTCAAATAAAGAAACGAGAGACAGTATAGTTTGGGTTAAAGAACTCATTGTTGAAAAAAAACCAAAATAATTTTGGCGGTATTGAAATTAGTTTTATATTTGTGTTCTAAAACGATAAAATATGGCGGATATAATTAATTTTGATTTACAAACGTATGGCAGATTAAAAAAGGAATATCAACGCTCTGTTGATAATAACGTTGAGGTATTTGTGTTTGAGGGACATGAGTTATTGACCGAATACGCCAAGTATTTGATTGAGTATTTAACCACAAAATTTAATTAATAAGATATGAACAGACAGACAAACGAAAGAACGACATATCCACTTTTTATTGGTGCGATTGTTATTTTTATTTTATTGGTTGTATTAATGAAATTAACTTAAAATTATGAAAGGGACATTAAATAAAACAGAACAAGGGTGGGTGGTAAGATATGGAGATATGCGGTTTCTTCCATTACATCCCGAATACCAATATTTTTTACCGTTAGATTTAAATTTGGAGGGTAATGAAGTGGAATTTGATTGGTCTGTTATAGTAGACCACTATACAGGTAAAGGTAAGGAATATGCTAAATTACTTGATAAAAAAGTAATATGTGAGTATAGTGGTTTACCATCAGTAACATCATATACTACATCCGAATATCCTGAACTTGAAGGAACATTAGCATTATGTAATGATAAGATTTGGGACGACATATATGAAGAATACTCAAAGGAACAATATCCACCATTTGGTGGGCCATTTACGGACTCAATATCATTTATAGATTGGTTAAAATTATACTATAAATCACCCGAAAAAAAATAATTAAAAAAAGTTTTGGCTGGTAAATAATTACCCTTTATCTTTGTATTCACAAAACAATCAAATATATGACAACAACTACCACCACCCCAACAACAACAGTAATTAACCTTACAACTGGCACAATGGCTGGCGACGTATTCTACGGAACGTACAATACAATCGTTAAAGGTAAATCTCAAAAAGTAATGGTTTCCAATCACCTTAAAGAGGACAAACAATATGAGTTCCGTATTGCTAACAAATGTCAAGCAGGATTTGTAAATATCTCTGATTGGACTACAACACCGAAAGAAATGATTTCAGGTTTTGGTAAAAACACTTTGGTTAATATCCAAGTGAAACATACCTACGATAACGGAAAAATTACTTGGATGAATGTATTTACAACCAAAGGTGGCAAATGGTATTCTATTGATAAAGGATTTTTGGATGTGTTGACTGTGGGTGATATGAGACAATCATTTCCTGATATGTGTGATATGGAGTTGTGGGGTAGAATGGGTGCTAAAACTTGGGCGGACAAGGCGTTCGTCCAAAACTAAAAATATAGTCAGGTGGCGAGAGGTACACGCACCGAAACATTGGAATAGGTTCTGCCATGAACCTCAAACAACGGAGTATCTGCTTTAACCAATGTGCTGATGGATACTATCACAGGTTCAAATCCTGTACTGGCTACAAAAAACTTATGAAAAAACTTCTATATAAAATCTTTAATTGTAAAAAACAAAAAATAAAAACTATGGTAGGAAAAAAAGTAAAATTACAACCAACGCCTAAGGGTAAACGAAAGTCGGGCAACCCAAATCTTACAAGTTCTATTGGATTCACTATTACCGCTTGTTATAATGAAAATCCTAAAGCTTGGCTTATTAGTTTTGATAATGGCACCGAAGCCGGATGGGTATATGAGTGGGAAATGATTGACTACAAAGTTACTCTTGAAGAACTCCGTGATGAGTATACAGAAAAGGAAAATCAAATGAAAGAAATTGGTGTCAAAATTGAATGGATGGAAGAAACTAACTCAACTGAATTTAACGAAAACGAGTTTAAGGTGTATCAGACCCTGAAGTTATTTGAAAACAAGGAACTGACAATGGTTGAAAAGAGTAGATTAATTGCCAATTTAATAAAATAAAAGTTATGAAAATAGTGTTAATAATAATCGGAGTGATGTTAGTTGTTAAATTAGCCTTTTTTATGGCAGAGGTTCACGGAAAAAGTCCTAAATAAAAAAATAAAAGTTATGGTACAATACAGAATAATAGAAAACAAATGGGTAGACAGTCATGGTAAATTATTCACCGGAAAAACTCACTATACCATAATGTATAAAAGAAAGTTTTTGTTTTTGGGCTACTGGGAAACTGTAAAGCACGTAGTCGAAAACCCTGATTGTAGTGTGGTAGAAAGATTACATGGTGGTACTGGTAGATTGGTACCAACCAAATTTAATTCACTCTTGGAAGCTAAAGAATTTGCGGAAAACTATGTTGCAAAAGGTATAGAAACAAATAGATGGGTTAATAAAATTGTGATTTCCAACGCATTACAATAAAAAAACAAATAGTCAGGTGGCGGAATGGTAGACGCAACGAAAGTAGAGAAAGATGGCCCAATCCTTTTAGGTGCGAATAAGCTACTCTATACAAGTTCAAATCTTGTCCTGGCTACAAAATTAAAAACTATGGAAGTATTGATTATGTTTATTGTAATTGCAATTGGATTTGCTTGGGCGTGGCCTGAAGAAGAAATAGAAGAACTTGATAAACGTCTTGGTAAAAAGAAATAAAATAGTCAGGTGGGCGTAATGAGGGAAGGTACCCGAGTCCCCAAGATTGGCGGTTACCGACACTAGGGTGGCCGTTGCGTCGTAAGGTTGTCTAATCCGTCTTGAACGGTATTCGGTTCGAGTCCGACCCTGACTACCCTATATAATTAGACTTTTTTGTACATAGTGCATATTTATATAGAAATGTATAGATATGCCTAGAAAACAAAAAACAATTCATTATCTCTATAAAACCACTTGTTTGATTACGGATAAATATTATATAGGAATGCACAGCACCAGTAATCTTGAAGATGGTTATATGGGAAGCGGAAAACGTCTCAGATATAGTATAAGGAAATATGGTAAAGAAAACCACGTTAAAGAGATACTAGAGTTCTTTGATTCAAGAGAGAGTTTAGTTGAAGCTGAAAAGCATTTGGTAACGAAAGATTTAATCAGTCAAGAAAATTGTATTAACTTAAAAGAAGGTGGAACAGGCGGTTTTTCAAGCGATGAACATCGTAAAAAATTTTTTGAGACTACGAATGTTAAGAATTCTCATGATAGAATTAAATGGTTAAGAGAAAATGACTTAGAGTGGTATTATAAATGGATTGACAAAATCAAAGATGGTAGGAAAACTGGAAAGTACAACCCGAGTTTTTTAAATAAAAAACATTCTGATACATCTCGAAAAAAAATTAGTGAGTCATTGAAGGGGTTAGGTATTGGTGCTCGTAATTCGCAATATGGTACTAAGTGGATAACCAACGGTGTAAAGTGTAAAAAAATAAAAAAAGAAGACCCGATATCAGAAGGTTGGCATTTGGGTAGAAAATAAAAAACATATAATATGGAAATAGGAGATTGGATTGAATATCCCGGACACGACAAGGCTTGGATTGGGTGGGAAACGACAAGTTCGTATCTAATATACAGGATTAAAAATGTCCTCAATGAGGAAGGTAAAACTTCACAAACTTGGTTATACAAACAATTAGAATTAGAGTGGATATTAAAAACTGATTTTAATTATAAAACAAAAAACATATAATATGGAACAAAAATTAACACCAACAGAAAGAGTAATTGCAATTGCATTATTCACAATTGTATTCCTTGCATTGTTGTCGGGACTTGTAAGTTGTAGCCAACCGGTACTTAATAAGAATGAATATGTTATAGTAGATACGTTAAATGTGTCGCGTAATGGATTTGGAAAGGTTATTGAATATGAAGTAATCGTTGAGATTGATAGTTCTTATCATTATGGGACTATTAACGGAGATGGAGAACTAACGCATATTAATATAAAAAAGATTAAAAAAGAAATAAAATAAATTTTGGCAGAACCAAAATTATCTTTATCTTTGTATTCACAAAACAATCAAAAAATGAAACTCGCATTAAAATTTATCTTATTACTTTTGCATCTTATAATATCGGGAGTTGTAATGTATTATATTACCGATTATATTTCTCAACCTGTCAGCCTTGGATTTGTAATTGCCGGTGGTTTGGTTTACTTGGGAATTATGATTACAATTAGCTTACACACCTATCAATTTTTGTCATCAATTAAAAACCAAATATAGATTATGATTTTTTTATTAACATTTATTTTAGCGATGCTTATTCTAGGAACAAGCTTCGGAGTATTTAACTTCAAAAACTACACCTCAAAGGTGGAAACAAAGTATGGTTCGGAAACCAAAACCAACACAGGATTAATTATTAAGGCAGTTGTTGTTGTATTGGCATCAATCATTTTAGGAACGGTAAATCCAATTACAGTAGAACGTATTGACGTTGGTAATGTCGGACTTAAGGTAAACAACACTGGTGATGAACGAGGAGTCAGCAAAACTGCTTACGTTACGGGTTGGGTGTTCTACAACAATTGGTTGTCTCGTATTAAGGAGTTCCCTGTGACACAGCAACACATTGATTATGAGGAGACATCAATTATCACAAGAGGTGGATTCCAAGCCATCATCAAACCAAGTTTTAACTGGTCTGTTAATCCGGGAAACGCCGCTGATATGTACCAGAACTTAAAACAGGACGTAGACCAAATCAAGGACACTTGGCTTAAAAACGCAATCATCGGGGCAGTTAATGATATTGCCAACTTATATACCGTAGATAGTATTTTTAACCACAGGGCTGAGTTTGAAGCGGACATTGTTAGAGAGTGTAACAAACGTGTAAGTAAGTGGTTTAATGTCTCTCAATTGAGAACAAACATCGTTCCACCGAAGGAGATTACACAAGCGATTAACGCCAAGACAGCGGCAGTTCAGGAGGCACAAGCGGCAATACAACAAAAGATAGTTGCTGAAGCACAGGCACAAACACAGATTGCAAAGGCAAAAGGTGATTCCGCACAGGCAGTTATATCCGCATCAGGTAGAGCTGAAGCCGTTAAGAAAGAACAACAATACTTAACACCTATGTATATTGAATATATCCGAGCTCAAAGATGGGATGGTAAATATCCTACAACAATGTTAGGTGGTAATACATCTACTTTATTGAACCTCAACAAGTAATAATCCCGTAAGGGTGGAGCCACGGCAAAGACCTCATCTTAGGATGGGGTTTTTTATTTTATAAAGAATATGTGTTAAATACTTTTTTGTATTAGATTAATACAAACCTAAAAAATAAAGTTGTTAAGTTAAAATATTCTATGTATTTTTGTATTCTAAACCAATAAAACTTAAATAAAATGATTATACTAATAACATTGTATATTATCTCTATTGTTGTTTATATAGTTGCTAAAGTATTAACTAATAAAACAATAAATGAAATTGAAAAACTACAGTCATCAAATGATGAAGAAGTTAAAATGTGGATTACCAAACAACCTAAAAAAGATTAATTATGAAAGAAGAATTGTTAAAGTATTGCTACAAACATCAAAAAGAATATGTTTATGATGTTAGTCAAAGAGAATTTGATTCTTTAATTCTACTTGTAGAAGAAGGGAACATTAAAACTTATGAAGATTTAGCAAAATATGGAATGGACTATTAAAAACTTAAAACTTAAATAAAATGAAAATATATCACCAAATAGATTATGAAAAAGTAAAAACCATTGAGGATATTATCTTAATATTAAAAGCAATGGACTTAAAAATAGTTGTTGATTCTGATTATGAAATACCGGAAGAAATATTAGAGATTACAAAATTTTTAAAAGAAGTGGAATGATTAAAGTTGATTTTTCTAAAATAGATGGAAGAGGTGTTTTTGCAACGCAGAAAGTTGATGTGGGAACTGAACTGGTGTGTGATGTGATGCTTTTTGAGAATGATAATAAACATTTAATTAAATGGTCTTATCCGTGGAGTAAAACACATTTCTCTTTTTGTGTGGGTTTTGGTTCTTTTTTTAACCATAATGACACCCCAAATGTTAAGATTAAAAGTATTGATAAAGAAAAATTAACTAAAACATTTGTTGTGATAAAAGAGGTTAATAAGGGTGATGAACTTTTTTTAAATTACGGAAGAAATAAATTTTAGCAAAACCAAAATTATCCTTATATTTGTATTCTAAATCAATAAAAATGGCAAACGCAATAACAAACATTTATTCTAATATGACTGACTCGGAACTATCACAAGCAATCAAAGAAATGAAGGAAGACGCACCAACCGGTATTATTCGTGAAAATGGAATAGTACGTGAAAAATGTAAAATGGTGAATAAAATTACTGGTGGTAATGTTTATGAACACCAAATGTCCGTTCAATTTTCTATTCTTCAAGAAGCCGCATACAGATTCACACCTAAAATTTAATAAATAATTATGGAAATTACATTAACAAGACAAGACATTATTGATTGGAAAAAGAGTGCTCCCATCAACGAAATTAAATCATTTGATTATTTTAAGCAAGAATCAATAACAAGTGAAGAAGTGCTTAGAGCAGACATCATTAATTTTAAAGATGGTGATAATATTACTTTCTTAAAATCAAGAAATTAATAACATATCCACGGCAAGAACCTCATCTTAGGATGGGGTTTTTTATTTTATAATAGTATTTATAACATATGAAGATTTTAATAACAGAGAATCAAATGAGGAAAGTTCAGTTTAAGTATTTGGATTACTTATTTGAGGGTATGTATGAGGTGGAATCAAAAAAATTTCGGGGTTCAAGATTTTGGAAGAAAGGAGATAAGGTAATATTAGAATTGGGAAAATCAGGTAGATTATGGGTTTTACATTCAATTTGGAGAAATATTTCCAATATGTTTTCATTAGATTATAATGAAACTAAACAACTCATAAAAGATTGGGTGGAACAACATTTAGAATTGGAGGGGGTAATACCACACGAACACGGAAAGGATATTGATTTCTAAATGGGACAACATTTAAAATAAAAATTATGAGGATTTTAATAACGGAGAATCAAATGAGGAAAGTTCAGTTTAAGTATTTGGATTACTTATTTGAGGATATGTATGAAGTTGAATCGGCAAAATATAAGCACTCTAAATTTTGGAAAAAAAATAATGAGGTGATGTTAGAATTGGAAAAATCAGGTCGGATGAGAGTTTCATCCTCAATTTGGCGTAATATATCAAATATGTTTTCGTTAAATTATGATGAAACTAAACAACTTATAAAAGACTGGGTGGAACAACGTTTAAAATTGGAGGTATTTACACCTTTTATTTACAACAACATCGTAAATCCAAGGTGGGACAACATTTAATATAAAAAATTATGAAGATTTTAATAACGGAGAATCAGTTAAGGAAAGTTCAGTTTAAGTATTTGGATTACTTATTTGATGGGATGTATGAGATTAAATCCGCAAAATATCCTGATTCCAAAATTTGGAAAAAAGATGATGAAGTGGTGTTAGAATGGTCAACAACAGGTCAGTTGAGAGTTTTACATTCAATTTGGAGTAATATTTCCAATATGTTTTCTTTGGAATATGATGAAACTGAACAACTTATAAAAGATTGGGTGGAACAACATTTAGAAGTAGAAAGAATTACTTCTTTGTATAGAACACAATTTTATCATTCCAGGTGGAACAACATTTAATATAAAAATTATGAGAATTATAATAACGGAGAATCAAATGATGAGGGCTCAGTTTAAGTATTTGGATTACTTATTTGATGGGATGTATGAGATTAAATCAAATGATTATCCGAATTCCAAAGTTTGGGGAAAAGATGGTGAGATAATTTTAGAATTAGATGACTATAATGGATTTTGGGTTTTACGTGAAATTTGGGATAATATTTGCGATATGTTTTCAATTGAATATCCTGAAATTAACGAACTTATAAAAGAATGGGCTGAAGAAAATTTAGATTTGGAGGGAACTACACTGAATCCAAATGCCATCAATCCAGTAAGATTTTACACCGATTAATATAAAAATTATGAAGATTTTAATAACAGAAGAGCAATACGAAAGATTATCAGGTGAGATGGAAGAGGCACTTGGAGTTCCCGAAGGAATACTTGAAGCCGGTGAAGAGATATATGATTTAATAGTCCAAGAGTTGGATGATTTTAATGGTGATATTGAGGACTTAAATAAAGATGGGTTTGAGATAGATAAAGAATTTACAGTTGGGGGACACAACTTTAATAAGATAACCGTTAAGTTTGATGTTGAAGAACACCCGATGGCAAAAAATGCTGATATGGTTGGGATGAGTTCGGAGAATGATTCAGAACTTGACGATAGATTGGTGTTCAGGAGTGTCAGAGACCCACAAGAAATTGTTATAGGGTTCAAGTTCTTTATTGGTTCAGGAAAGGGAATTGAGGTTATTAAAAACTATCTTAAAAGACATAGAAACGAAGACATACCATCACTATCTCACGAAATAAAACATGCGTTTAGAGATGTTAAACAAAAGACGGAACCGATGCACCAAAGGGTTGGGTATGGTGCAATACAACAACAAAAAGAGTTTTTTGGTTTTATTCCTGAACTTAATGAATTTTTATTTAACTCATATTATATCCATGCACTTGAGAATGTTGTAAGACCAACAGAACTTGCCGCAGAAATGAGAATTAATAATGTGTCAAGAAAAGAGTTCTTAAAGTTTTTCTTAAACTCCGAAATGATTAAAAGATTAAAAGAAATACAAAATTTTAGTTATGAGGACTTTATAGAAAAAATGCATTCAACTGAAAACGTCAGTAAGATAAAAAAAATGTTGGATGCTGTTGGAGTTGATTATGAAGGTGAAGATGATTATGAGGTTGTTGATAAATTTTTGAAGATGTTTATTGTTAGTTTAACAAATAAAAAAAATGAGTTAATGAATAGGTTTTTAACATCTAACGCAATGGAAGCTATATTAGGGTTAAGAGGTGTTAAAGATAAATTTTTCAAGAAGTATGTTGCTCAAACAACAAAATATGGTTATGACTACGATGCCTTCTTTGAGAATGAAGAGAACAATTTCCACCGAGTCGCCACGATGATGTTTAAGAAACTCGCAAAACTATACGCAATGGCTAAAAACAACCCCCCTTCTTAATAGAGGGGTTTTTTATTTTATAAAATATTTGGCTGGTAATTTATTATTTCTTATTTTTGTATTTCTAATAACAATTATTATGACACCAAAAGAAAAAGCGAGAGAATTAGTACATATATTTTACATTTCCTTACCAAACAATGGTGGATTTACAGGGTTAAATAACGTTAATAGTAGATGGAATGAGGGAAAAAATTGTGCGTTGATTGCGGTAAATGTCATGTTAAAAAACATGATGTTCTATGAGGAACAATTTGATACGGGAAAACCTGAACATCATAGAACATATTGGGAAGAAGTTAAAACAGAAATTGAAAAAATATGAATCTAAAAGATATAGCCCAAGAAATAAGGGATGTTATTTCACAGAAACAATTAGAGTTGGGATTGGAGTTCTTTGAGGAGGAGCACAAATACCTTATGAAAGATGTTGATGGTAAAGTTAGAAATGACTTCCCATCTGTATCAAAGGTATTAAAGTGTTTTTACGATGAGTTCCCAACTGAGGAAGCCGCCTATAAGAAATCAGGTGGTGACCCCCAAGAACAAGAGAGATTGATTAAAGAGTGGGCGGATGCTGGTGATTATGCGACCAATATGGGTAGTAGAACTCACTTTTTACTTGAGAAAAAATCTCTTGATATGTTCGGAATAAACAAGGAGGTGAGACAACCTGTGTTTGATTGTGATATCCTACAGGTTCAGAAAAGTGATAGTATGGTTCAGGCGGGAACAAAGTATCTTAAGTTGATGGAACAGAGAGGTGCGGTATTACTTGATACGGAGATGGTGTTAGGACATCCTGAATTAGGATTTGTGGGACAACCAGATAAATTTTGGTTGATGGAGAATAAAGATAAATCAGGTTATGGTTTGGCAATCACTGATTGGAAGACGAATAAGGTTAAGAACTTCCAAAAAACCCGATATACCAAGAAAATGAAATCGCCATATCACTTTGTGGATGATTACGCCTTGGGTCATTATTATGTACAATTATCTTTATATTGTAAGTTGTTCTTGAAGATGTTGGATGGCAGTAAGTACGAAGGATTAAACCTGTATGGTGGTGTTGTAGTCCTATTAAAGGATGACTCTGATTACGTGGAGTATAGAATACCAAAGGAGGTTATTACAACCACGATGGAAATGAATGTAAAAAACTATTTAACCAAGAAAAAATAAAGTATATGACAATTAATTTTGAGAATCCAACAACATTAACTATTAGTAAAATGTTTAATGGGACAACCGAAGATGGAAGAACTTTTACAATCACCGCTCAATGGGATGAGTGGGATGATTGGACTGTAGATGGTATTGATTGGGATGATGAACCTGGAACTGAAGAAGAGGAAGAAGAAATTACTGAAAAATTTTTAGAAAAAATTAATGAATAAGCTATGTCAAAAGTAGATGAATTAAGGGCTAAGTATCCAAAAATAACTGCGGCAACATTTATCAAATTTGTCACTGAGGATAAAACAAAGACAAAAAAGTATTTGGAGTATTTCTGTAAGGTGTGGTTAAATAAAAAACAATATAATTTTCCTGGTACATCATCGGAGTTGGTTTATATTGTTAATGAGTTTGATAGTCACCTTCCTTATATTGTGAATAAGGACATTTATAGTGATTATTACACTAATGTTAAAAATCTATATACTACAGTTGAAACCGCCACAGAATTAAAAGAAGAAAAAACTTTTGTTAAGGAAGGTAATGTTGAGATATTGGAGGAGAATGACAGTTATATCTTATTAAGACCTTTGACTCATAGAGCCTCCGTTAAGTATGGTGCCAATACCAAATGGTGCACCTCAGGAAAAAACGCTGAATCATTATTTAACAATTACATAAGAAAAGGATATTTGGTTTATCTTATTTCTAAAAACGTAATGCAGAATAAAGATTATCAGAAGGTTGCTTTTTATATGGAATGTGCAAATGCCTTGTTTGGTAGTATTGACAGTTATGATGTTATTGATAGACAATTCAATGATGAAACCATGATTAAAAATGGTTGGAAATCTGAGGAGTTGTATAAAATTACTACAAAAATTAGAGGTGAGTATTATAATTGGAAAACACTTAAACAAGCGAAGGATAAAATATACAGAGCAATGATAAATCTTACCTCAATTAACTTTGATGAATTAAAAGAACATATAACAGTAGTTGAGAAATCAAAAGATTTTGATTATATTTCAAGTGTTAAAGAAACTATAAACGAATTTGTAAAAAAATTAGAATTACAACTATGAGTGATTTATTAAAACCAAAAATTGATTTAAGAGAACAACCAACCATCATCTGTGAGAATTGCCAAGGGGAATACTTCAAAGAGGTTGTGGTACTGAAAAAAGTATCAAGATTATTAACAGGGTCATCAGAGGATACTTTAGTGCCCTTCCCAACTTACATGTGTAATAGTTGTGGACACGTTAACGAAGAATTTAGATTATTTGAAACACCAAAAATTGAGGAATAATGGATTGCCAAGTTGGTAAAATATACGAATGTTTTGGTACCTTTGTTTTATGTATTGGGACTAAACAAGTGGAGTTTATGGGGTCTAAAACATTTCAGGGTGTGGTTGTTAAAACCGACGGCGATGAAGAATCTTATTTGGGACAATACTCCGATACTTGGAGTTCAGACCAATTTAAGGAGACAAACAAAAAAATTAAATTAAAGGATAATGATTAAAAAACTGGTACATTTTTCGGATTTACACATCAGGTTGTTTAAAGACCACGATTTGTATAAGAAGATACTTAACCAAGCGTTCTCTGAGTGGAGAGACCTTGCACCTGATAGAATTGTATTCACAGGTGATTTAGTCCATAGTAAGAACCAAATGACACCTGAACTTATTGAGTTCGTGGCTTGGGTATTAAATGAATGTTCCAAGATTGCAAAGACCATTGTTATCATTGGCAATCATGACTTCCTTGAAAACAACATGTCAAGATTGGATGCGTTAACACCTATTGTAGAGTCATTACAGAACGAAAACGTGGTTTATTATAAGGACAGAGGGGTTTACCAAGACCAGAACATTGATTGGTGTGTTTACTCCCTAATGGAACATAACATACCACCTGACATGACAAAAAATGGTAATACCAAGATTGGTTTATTCCATGGCCCTGTTCAGGGACTAACTACCGACATCGGTTATAAGTTTGAGGAAGGATTTGATGTAGATAAGTTCAGAGGATGTGATTTGGTATTGTGTGGTGATATTCACAAAAGACAGATATTTGATATTCCGAATGGTAAGAAAGCGTATATGATTGGTTCCACCATCCAACAGAACTTTGGTGAGACGGTAGAAGCCCACGGGTATGGGATATATGATGTTGAGAAGGATGAATACAAAGCAATAAATTTAGCAAACCCAAAACCATTCTTGGCTTTCAAGATAAACTCAATAGAAAATTTAGAACATGGAACAGAACAATTACTCAATTATTAGTAAACCCTTGGAAGGTGATTTCGTTAGTTTTTGTAAACTCAATAACATAGAAAACATAGAAGAATTTAGATTTGAGTGTTTTAAGAAAGGTTATTATATAGAAAAATACGGGTTACTTGGAGAGGATGATGAGATTAAACCTTGGGAGGTAATCGTGGAGAAAGAGGTGGTGAAGGAAGTTCAGAAAGAAGTTATAGTAAATGCAGACTGCAAAGAATGTAATGAAAAACTTGAGATGATTGGATACACACTTCAAAGTTTAAGAACTCAAATTAATGAGAAAGACGAAAAAATAAAACAACAAGAAATAAAAATAAACGACCTTAGTGGAATTATAACAAGCCGATTGGCAAGATTCCATCCAGGTTCAAACTTAAAAGATACATTATGACGCAATTAGTAGTATGGATGATAATGGCTTATGGATTAAGCAATATCGTTGTCTATGGAAGTATTTTTAACGGACCTAGAAAGGTCATAAACGATTGGGCGCAAAGTGAATTACCATTAAATTCTTTTGGTAAATTTTTGAAGGATATGACATCTTGTATGATGTGCTTTGGATTTCATTGTGGTTGGTTTTTATCACTTTTAGTGTATTCACCAGTTCATGAAATGTTAGGGTTAACACATTACGCTTCATGGTTCTTTGATGCATTTTTATCATCAGGAGCGGTATGGATTATCAACTCAATAGTAGAATGGTTTGAAGAGAACAGACCTAGTAATAACAATCAAATATTATAATTATGCCAAAATCAAAAAAAAGGGGCGGAGAAAAAGCCCACAGAAAAAGAGTTAAACTGAACACAGTTAACGCAAAAAAACAAGTTGCAAAGGCACAGAAGATGTTCCAAGATGTAATGATGGAACAAATTGAAGCTATGAAACAAGCATCATCAGGAGAAACAGAAAACAAAGAAACCACAAATGAGCCAACTGGATTTGTTCAATCCGCCGAAAACCTTTAATTATCAAATTATGACAAAAAAATTAGACGTTCAGAAACTGGATAACCCCTACGTGCAAGTAATTTGGGAAGACACCCAAGAGAACTTCACACAGGAAAAAATCAAAAGTGTTAAACAGTATTTCCAAAAGAAATATATGTCAACCAATGTAAATGTCATCACCAAGGCAAAGATGTCAGAGGAAGATGGTATGCAGACGGTAGATGTATCACTTAACATTATGGATAAAAATTATCAGGTAGAACTGATAAAGAATTATCTTAAGTCCAAAAAATATGATAATGTCATTGACAGAATCATGGAGTTGGATAGAGCAGTTGAGAACAAGATAATTTCAGAGTCAGAGGAGGTAGCCACATTTCAAAAGTGGTATATCAAAAGGATTGAGTTTAGTAATTTCTTATCTTATGGTGAGAACCAAGTGATTGATTTTGACAAGTGTAATGGTGTAGTGGTGGTTGAGTCAGACCCACCTAATTTCGGTGGTAAGACAGTATTAAGTGTGGACTTATTAATGTTCTTATTTTTTAACACGACAACAAAGACACAGAAAGCAGAAGAAATCTTTAATAGATTTACGGATAAAGATAAGGTGTCAGTTCGTGGAGAAATAACCATTGATGGGGAAGATTACATCATTGCCAGAACCATTGAGAGAAAGAAGGCCAAGTCGGGGGAATGGAATGTTAAAACTGAGTTGGACTTCTTTAAGAAATTGGCTGACGGTCAGTTGATGAACTTTACGGGAGAACAAAGAAGGGAAACCGAGAAGTTCATTAAGAACTCAATTGGTGAACAAGAGGATTTCTTAACCACCATTCTAACCACCGCAACTAACCTTGAAGATTTGTTGGAATCAAAACCAACGGCGAGAGGTCAGGTGTTAACCAAGTTCTTGGGATTGGAATTCCTTAAGAAGAAGGAAGAAACGGGGAAGGAATTGTATTCTGAGTTCTCAAAGGGGATGTTATCAAATGTCTATAACACCGAAGCTCTAAAGCAACAAATTACGGATTCCGAATTGGAAATCCAAAGATTGGAGGAAGAGGTAAAAACGGCAAACAATAATATATCAGAGGTATCTAGCAGGTTAAACACCGGTCAGGAGTATAAGGACAACTTGTTAAAGTCAAAGCACACCGATATCCCACAAGAGTTAATCATTATGAATCCGAGTACCATTCAGTTGGAAATACAAGGGTTGGTTAATGATAATGACAAGGTAAAGAAACAAATTGATGATGTTGATGTATCAGAACCAAAGGAGTATTATCACGAAGATAATCACGATGAGGTTAAGGACAAACTTATGAATACCAAGATTGAGAAGAACAGGGCTTGGGATAAGGTTGAGGATATATCCGATATGGTTAACAAGTATGGTGATGGCATGCAGTGTCAACATTGTGGTATTAAACTCATGGAAGCGGAACTCACCAAAAAGAAGATTTCGGAACTGGATGAATGGAAAGAAAAACTCAACACATTAACGGATGATGTTGTTAAACTTGAAACCACTGAAAAGAAATTTATTGAGTTAAAAAATGATTTTGATAGATATGAGAAAAACAAACTTGTTATGGGTAAGTTGGAGCTCACATTGGAATCAAATGATTTGAAGAGGTCAAAACTTGATGACAAACTACAAAGGTATTTTGATGCTCAGGAGAAGATTAAAAAGAACAATGAGATTGATGAAAAGATTATCAAGGCGACACTTAGAATTGAACAACTTGAAATTGAAAAAAGAACGTATGAGAAAACCACAACCTCAAGTAGCATTACCATAGGTAATCTCAAAGATAAAATTGAAAAGAATAACGACTATATCAAAAAGATTGCAGAAGAGTTTGAGAGAGAAAAGGTTTATAAAATCTACGCTGAAATATTCGGAAAGAACGGAATATCAAAAATCATTATGAAGACCATGATGCCGTTTATCAACTCCGAACTACAAAGATTGTTGATGGACAGTTGCTACTTCAGAATGGAGATTAGAATCTCAGATAAAAACGAAGTTGAGTTCTGGATGATTGATAACTCCACCGGCATTGAGAAACTAATGGTGTCAGGTTCAGGGTATGAAAGAACAATAGCATCACTCGCGTTAAGAGCGGTTCTTAGTAAGGTATGTTCATTACCAAAACCAAACATCATCGTAATGGATGAAGTGTTTGGAAAGATATCTAATGAGAACTTAGATATGGTTGGTGAATTCTTTATGAAGATTAAAGATTACTTTGAAAAGATATTTGTAATTTCGCATAATCCATTAATAAGTAATTGGGCAAACAGTGTGGTTAAAATAAATAAAATAGACAACATCAGTAGAGTAACACAATAAAAAATAAAAAATGGGAACACTAAACAAAAATCAACTCATTAAGATTGAGGAAACTATGAATGATTTTAAATGTCTTTTAAATAGGTATTTGGAATTAAAAAATGATGATGAAAAATTAAAATTATTTTTTACTAGAAATAGAAATCCTATTTGGGATATTACAAATACTAAGTTTTTTAAAACTGGATTAAAATCGGAAAGAAGTCAAAATCTCCTAAATAAAGATTTAGTAGATGACCATTTTATACAAAGAAGTAAATCCTTAAAATTTATTTTTTCAGAGATGGATAATAATAAAGATATGGATTTAGATACTTTTATTGTGTTAGTTAAAAAGTTGTGTTCTACAGTAAAATTAACAAAAGAAGAACATAATATTGTTACTCAGTTTGCCAAAAAAAATCCAACATATCTTAATTATGAGACATATTTGGCTTGTAATATTAAAGTTGATGGATTATCGGATTTTATTTTAAAGTAAAATCTTGTAATATGATAACTATTACATACCTTTGTAGGATAAAATTAAAAAAAAATGAAAAAATATTTATTATTTGTTGTTGGTGACTTTAGTGATGAATCTAAATCAGAATATATCACTGATATTATTTCAGAAGTGACATCTTCAACATTCTGTAACAGTAAACTTTCAAATGAAAGTATTATAATAAATTTTGGTTATTCCGAAGATTTTAATATTTTATCAAAATATGTTAAAAATACAATATCTAATTTTGTAGACTATTATATTTTGACAGAATATAATGACAATATGTCATTAATGTTTCCTAATGATGAATCGGAACGTTTTTTGTTATTGGATGAAAATTATGATGAGAAAAACATAGATTTATTACTTGAAGAATATATTTTAGATGAATTAACAATTAAAGGTGTTGATTTACTGAAAGAGTATATGTTATCGGAACAAACCGAAGAAGATGACCAAGATGATGATATTTTAATTAAAAAATCAATCAAAAAAGAATATAATCTTGACGATATATTGGATAAGATTAATGAAAAAGGAGTATCTTCACTCACCAAAGAAGAAAATGAATATTTAAAAAACCTGTCAAAATAATATGAAAGAAAAATCAGAAGGAATTCCTATAAATCAGGAAGAGATTTACTCGTATCTTAAAGATATCCGTAAAATCAAAGTAATGACCCCCGAAAGAGAAAGGGACTTATCAAAAATGATGTCCTCAGGACGATTGGAAGACAACCAGAAAGTGTCAATAGAGCAAGAACTCATTGAGGGTAATTTGAGATTTGTAATCACAGTGGCAAAACAATATCAAAATCAAGGATTAGATTTGGCTGATTTAATTGCTGAAGGTAATCTTGGACTTATTAAAGCCATAAAAAGTTTTGATTGGAGTAAGAACCTACGATTCATCTCCTACGCAGTGTGGTGGGTTAGACAATCTATATTACAATCATTAAATGAACATGCAAGAACAATCCGACTTCCCGTAAATATTGTTCAGGAGTTACATAAAGAGAAGAAAGCGGTTGAAAAGGGTATTTCTGAATTATCTGATAAATTTGCCACATTACCATCAATAATACAAATTGATAACACAATTAATGAAGATGGGGATACTCTTATGGACGTGGTTGCTAATCCAAATGCGTTAATGCCTGATGAATCCTTCAATGGGAAAGATTTGTTAAAGGAAAAACTAATTGATGTGTTAGGTGTGTTGGATGATAGAGAACGAGTTATCATTGAGGATTATTTCGGATTAACGGGTAATACAAGAACATTGGAAGACATTGGAACTGACTTTGACTTAACTAAGGAGAGAGTTAGACAAATAAAAGAAAAGGCGTTACGAAAGTTACGGAATGAAGGTTCGGTCTTGTTTGACTATATCTAAATTGAATAAATGGACTATTTATAATAGTCCATTTATTTTTTATATGGATTTTTTAACTTTAATAAAAAATATAATTATGAAAAACTTTATTAAAAACAATTTTACAATTATTGTGTTGGTCATCTCTTTATTAGCGTTCTTAAAAAGTTGCAATGATTCAAGAAAAATATCTGAAATCCAAAAAGAAATTAAATCAATTAAGGATTCTACTTACACAAAAACAGAATTAGGAATTCAGTTAAAAATATCAGGGTTAGAAGCTGAGAAAAGAATGATTCAGGCTACTGATAGAAAAATGTTAGATGTGCAAAGACAAACTCAGATTGAGGAAGAAATAAAACAATTAAAATTAAATAAATAATGAATTGGTTTCAAAGGAATTTTAAGACGATTATATATATTTCGTTTTTGGTGCCAATATTAACGGTGGCGTTCGTATCAATATCTCACGTAACTAAATGGTATGGTTTATCAAACCCTGTTAGTTGGGCTGTATACCTTTCAGTCGGTATTGAGATTGCGGCATTATCCGCATTGGCGGCAATATCGGCAAAGATGGGAAAGAAAGTTTATTTTCCATTTGGTATTGTAACGTTAATACAATTTATTGGTAATATCTTTTTTGCGTATCAGTATATTGATATTAATAGTCAAACATTTAAAGATTGGGTGGATTTGGTAAATCCACTTGTTAGTTTTTTAGGTGTTGATGCGGGTGATATGGTTGGACATAAAAGGTTCTTAGCGTTATTTGCGGGAGGTATGTTACCACTTATTTCTTTATCGTTTTTACATATGTTAGTAAAGTTTGAGGAAGAAGAAAAGAAAAAAGATATTGAAGTATTACCAGTCCCTGTTATTGATATTGATAAGTTAAGTATTGAGGCTGGAAAACAAGAAGCGGAAAATCAAGAAGAGGTTAAACTACCTACACAAGATGATTTAGATAAAATTCAAGAAGTTCTTGATAGAATCCATAAGGAAAAATATGGTGAAAATACTGTAGAACTACCTCCTGACGATGAAATATCTGATTGGGATTCAACATTGATGGATGGTTTAGAAGACGAAGGAGAAGAAATTTCTGAACCTGTTATAACTTTTGGTGATGCGGCAGAGAAACCAAGAATAAATAGATTAACATACACAAAGGTAAATGGTTGATATTAAAGAAAATATTAATTTGAAGTGTGTCGGAAAACAAAAGAAGAAAAAACAAATAATTTTAACAAATACCGGAAGAAATATAAATGACTACATCGCTTCTTTAAAATACAGATACAACGGAAAATATGACAAAGTCCCTAACTTTATTATAAGTAGGGACGGTTTTGTTTATAAAGGACTACCTGAGATAGGATTCTCCAATTATTTTAAGAATTCAAATGTTAATAGGAATTCAATAGTGATTTCTTTGGAAAATTTAGGGTGGTTAGAAAAAAGACCTTTGACGGACTATTACGTTAACTGGATTGATGATATTTATAAAGGAGAGATTTATGAAAGAAAGTGGAGGGATTATTTTTTTTGGCAACCATATAGTGAAAAACAAATAGAAGTTTGTGCTGAACTGTGTAAGTCATTAATGATTGATTACTCCATAGATAAAAAATGTGTTGGACATAATACTAAGATTGATGGAATTGAAAGATATGAAGGTATTGTATCTAGAAGTAATTTTAATTCCAAATATACTGATTTAAGTCCGGCTTTTAACTTTGAAAAATTTTTAAAATATATAGAAAATGAGCAACTCGTATGATGAAATAAAAAAACTTTTAAATGCATCTAATAAAATGTTAAATCGTAATATCAACGAAGATATTAAGAAAAAATATGGTATTTTAAAAGAACAAGATGATATTAACAATAAGATTAACCCAATAAAGGATACTGAAGAGGCGATTGAAGATGAAAAAAATCCTACTAAAGATAAACAACAGGGATATAGAATATCTGGTGGTGTTATGACTTTACATGGTAAGGATAATAGTGAGTTGGAATTAACCACAGATGAAAAGGTTGCCTTCCAAGAAACTATGGATGACTTTATTGAACAAGTTTCAGATTTGGTTGATTTCCAATCATTAAATGTATATCAGAATGATGTTGAATGGGGTGGAAAAATAATTGATTTTGATATTGAATTTTATTTTGCAATAGGTGAAAATAACGGTATTTATATAAATGGAGATATGGTTAAAGTTGATGAAAACTTTTTAGATATGATTACTAAATTACGTACATATTATGAAAAGTTTAAATCAAAGTGGGCTAAAGTATTAGCAAGTCGTAAAAAAACAACACCAAATATTAAAAATGAAGGGTAATTTTCAAAATATATTAATCATTCTTTTAGTAGTTATAATATTACTAATGAAGATGTGTTCACCTGCAGGTAAATCTAAACCGGGAGAAATTATAAAGGTTGATGGAAAAAAATATGAGGTTATCAAAAGAATAACGGATACTCAATATATTCCACATATAGAAAAAATTTATAAGCCTGGTGAAACAATAATAAAAGATACAACAATTTACGTTTCAGTACCTCAAAATGTGGATACTAATGTTATATTACAAGATTATTATAATAAAGTAGTTTATTTTGACACTTTACATCTAAAAGATAATTTAGGATTCATTTCTATAATTGATACAATACAAAGAAATAACATATCAGGAAGAAATTGGTATGCTAAAGTTAATCAAACAATTATTAAAGATAGTATTATAGTTAAACAATTACCAAGAGGTCAAGTATATGTCGGTGGAAATATAGGATATGATAAGAGTTATGGATTTAATTATGTTGGAGGAACTGTATTATATAAAGATAAGAATGATAAGATGTATAGTTTAGGTGTGGGAACTAATAGTACTACTAAATCAGGAATGGCTCAAGTAGGTGTATACATAAAAATAAGAGTTAAAAAAGATTAAAATTATGGGTGAATTTACAGATTCGTTAAAGAGTGAATTAGGGAAACAATTTTCCGCTAAAAATGCATTCCAAGGAGAAGGATTAGATGTATATACTAAACTTAAAAGTTCATTACCTGAGTCTGATGAATTAGATGAAAAATGGAGTGAAAAATATAAAAAAAGTATTGATTGTAATAATCCAAAGGGGTTTAGTCAGAGAGCTCATTGTCAAGGAAAGAAGAAAAAATCGGAGACCAAAGAAGCAACAGGAACTGGTGGAGCTAGTGGGGCGTTTGAAGCGCCTCTTGCATTTAAAAACAGTAAGTTTGTTGAAAGAAGTTTTGCCGAAACGCCGAAGAAAGTTGAGACCAAAGAAGCTACGGGTTCAGGGTCTTCGGGTTCTTATGAGACTCCAGCGGCATGGGCTAAATCAACAAAAAAGAAAGATTGGAGAGGAAAATCAAAAACTCAAATACCTGGAGGTAAATTCGTGACAATAAAAAAGAAGTGTAAAAGTTTTCCATATTGTAATCAGGGAGACATTAATGCTCTTAAGATATATGAGAATGATGTGGTCAAGAGAGTAATTAAAAAAATAAGTTCAGAGCATAATATCAGTGAAAATGTTATTAAGGCAATAATTCAACATGAAATTGAAAATTATAAGAACAAAACGATTAATTAAAATATTTATAAATTAAATAAGTTAACATGAGAAAAAATATAGATAAATTGGTAAAAAAAATAATTAGGGAATCCTTGGAAGGTAAAGCCGGAGAGTTGGAGAACAAAATTAGTATGGATGAATGGACGCCTCAAGAACCTCTTACTTTGAGTGGGGTTGGAGTAACGGAAGAAGATGAAACAGACGATTATGTTATGGATAAGATTAAAAGAGAGTGTGATGAGAATCCAAGTTCTGAATCATGTTTGAAGCATAAAAAGTATGCTGGTATGGGTGGTAGTGATGAGTTAGATGAGATTAGTACTAAAGATTTGGTTAAAGGTAAAAAATATAAGATGAAAACACCATCAGGATTTGAAGATGAGGTTGAGCATGATTCAGTTATGGATTATCCAGGTGGAAGAAAGACTATGTATGGTTTTAAGGGTAAAAAAGCTCACCATGCTATGGGAGATACTCATATAGAGGATTATTTATCAGATATTGATGAAGAATTAATTGGAGGTCAAAAAAAATTAGATAAGAATAAAAATGGTAGACTTGATAAACAAGATTTTAAGATGTTAAGAAAAAAGTCAGTTGAAGAGCAGGGTCATACTGCTATGACAGACGAACCAACTCAATGGGATGATAATGAGTTTGAAACAAGATATGGTAAAGGGCCTGAAGAAATTGATATTTCGGATGAAGGTGAAATGGGTAGAGGTAATAACATTGAAGATATTGAGTTTGAAGACATGCCAAGAAAAAAGAGTGATTCTTTTTTTAGTAAAATGAAAAATAAACTTGGTTTAGGTGAAGATGAAGAAGAAGTTGAGGAAGGTAATGCTTTCACAGGTGCTTTGGCTAAAACTAAAAAAGGTGATAAATTTAATTTAGGTGGTAAATCATATACTGACAGGTCTAATTTAGAAGAGGCTGAGAAGTTTATTCAGAAGGCGGTTAAGAAGATGGACAAGAAAGGTACTGAGGGTTCATTTAAAGAGTATTGTGGTGGTGAAGTTACTAAATCATGTATTGATAAGGCAATGAAGAGTGGTGACCCTAAATTGGTTAAGAAAGCTAATTTCGCTAAAAATATAAAAGCGTATCATGGTGCGGAACATAAGAAAAAAAGTGTTAAAGAATCGTTACAATTGACAGAATCTGAAATGATTGATTTAATTGAAAAAATAGTTATGGAACAAAAGAAAGCTAAAGGTATGGCGGAAACTGAAAAAGTGTTGTCGGCAAACAAAAAAGAAAATGAAGATGCGATTAAGGCGGTTACTAAAAAAATGAAAGAATATCTTAAAGATGGTTCTAAGGGTGAATACAGTATGGAGCCAAAGATATTCCCTAAAGGTAATGGAGAATTGGCTAAAATGGATAAAATGGCTTACAAGGCAAACAAACCTACAGAGGAATATATTGATAATTTTACTGCTGCTGGTTTGGAAAATTTAGTTTATGATGAAATCCAACCTGATGAGAAATGGGTTGACGATAATATTGAAGGTTCTTCAAGAACAGGAAATAATCCTGAATGGGCAAATGCGGTTGATAACGGGGTAAATAAAAAACGTAATAAGATTAGAAAAGATAACTTATTAGGGGCGGTTAAAGCTATGGCGTATAATAAGGCACCACAACCTGTAACTGATGATACTAAATCAGGACCTGCGGGAAAATTCAATAGAAACTTTGGAAAAGATGCGGGAAAGAAAGCAACAAAAATATTAAATCAGTTAGAATCTAAAGAAGATAAATCTGAAAAATTAATTAGTGAAGAATTTGATAAGATAAAACATCTTATGGGTTATAACAAAAATACTCAATAATATTCAATTTACTTAAACTTATATTATATTCTCCATAGAAAGAAACGTCTATGGAGAATTTTTTTAATTGGATGACTAAACCTATGATGAATGACGAGGTTGAGGTTTGGTTTAATATGAATAATATAATACCTGAGAAGGGTGAATTATATTATGATTTCTGTTTATCTTTATTTGGGTTAATTAAGGACACTTATTTAGGGGAGGAAACAAAACATATTGAAACTAAAATATCTTTAACTGAGGAAGATAAGATAAAACATTTTGAGTGGTGTTGGAACGCTACAGTAGAAAATTTTAGAAAGGAAAATATTAAATTTAATTTTAAGGGTGAACACTATAACTACTTTAGTTCATTCTTTGTGGAAATATTTTATAATCAGAAAAATATTAGTGTTCGTAATTCAATAGATACTTTCTTAAAAGATTTATTTGATAGAGATACGCCATTTACAAAATCCGATTTAGATTTATATACTGAGTTATATAAGTTATTAGATAGAAACATAACATAATAAACAGAAAATTTATTTACTTGTCAAATGTAAATTTTATTATTATGTTTAATAAATAAAATAAAAAATTAAAAAAATGGAAGAGTTAACAACAATTGAAGAAATTAAGGCCAAAGTTGAAGAACTGTCAACAGACACTTTGAAATTTAATAAAGGTAATAAAAGTGCTGGAACTAGAGCCAGAAAAACAGCACAAGAAGTGAAAAGTTTATTACAAAAATTAAGAGCCGAAATTTTAGAAAGTAGAAAAACAGAAGACAATGCTTAATTATAATACAATTTTTTTGTTTGTATTTGTTTTTTCTATATTAACCAATTTAAGATTGGTTGTAAAATTTGTAAGTGCCCTATTACAAACACCACCTAAAAAAATGGTTTTAAGTAATAGGGAACTTATTTTTAACGGATTAATGTTATCTTATTTGATAACTTATATTATAAATTTAATTTAAATGAATCTCTATAAAGAATTAATAAACATATTTCCTTATCTGGTTTCAATCAGAAAGTTAGAGAATTATGTGTCAATAGATATTGAATTTCCAAAAAGTTGGAAGTATCCTAAAAAATATGTGGATGAAAAAACTATTATAGAACAGAAAGCTCAAAAAGAGGACGTTAGATTTTTTTCATTCGCAACGGCATTTGATGAGACCTCATTGAATGTTCTTTTCACAAATATAAATGGTATTGTTAAGTACAATAAGGAAAGAGAAGAAAAAGAGTTTTTACTTGATGAGAAAATGAAACAGTTACGAAGTTTCTTTGAACAAAATAAATTAGACGATTTAAAATCGTTAGAATTTAATATTAAATCAGGGTTTAATCTAAAATTAGAAGATGATGGACAATCAGAAGATATTGGATTGGTATCAGAAGGAGCTTGAAAAAGATAGTCTCCAAATACAAAATGAAAAAAATAAATTTGCCAACTCAATTAAAAAATTAAAAAAACAGGATATTTTTGTACCTGAAAAAGTTGAAAAACTTACAATATGGAAGAGAATCAAGAAGGTTTTAATGGGTATTTAGAAAGATTGGCATTGATTTGTGAAGGAATTGATATATTACATGCCGGTAAAAAAGCAGTTGTATTTCAATTAAATAGGGAAGAGTTTCTTCAAGTTAGAGATTCCTTAAAAAGTGTTGGAGACGATAAAACTGAGTTTAAGATTGATATATCAGGTATTGAATTTATTTATCTTTTAAGTGAGTAGTTGAAGTTCTGTATAACATACTTTTATTATATCCCAAATTAGTTAATATCTCGTAGAGATATTTTTTTTGCTCTCTACTACTGTCTTTTACAATCAAACAATTACTTTTATTATTTGACATCATATATTTTTCCAAATTAATTAAAAATCTATCGGCGTCGTATATTGATTTTAATGAAAATAAATTATAGATATCTTCATCTTGAATTATGATTTTATTATTTAGTTTGGAAACAAGTTTTAATGAGTCACCCTTCAAGTAGGTATTAATTAATTTTTCTGAAGATATTTTTTGTTTTTTGGATATATGGAATACTTTTTCAGGTATATTGTATTTTTCTATTTTAATTATTGCATAGTTTGGGTCATTTAATTGTACCGGTATATTCCTACCCATTTCGTCTGTTCTATAAATTGGGAATAATTTTTCGGAGGTTTTTTCAATCAGCGCTATTTCATAATTAACATCTCTCCCGTTTTCTGTCTGAACATCAAAAACCACTTCATTACTTTCTTTTACTTTTGAGTTAAAGAAGGGCAATGCATTTTTATAAGTTTTATAATTCTTTATTATTTTGTATCTTTCTTTATTCTTAAATAAAATTATTGTATAATTGTTATTCATATGAAGAATTATTACGAAATTTTAGGGGTAAGTAAAGACGCAAGTCAAGAAGATATTAAAAAGGCCTATAGAAAGTTGGCCTTACAACACCATCCTGATAAAGGGGGTGATGAATCTTTGTTTAAAGAAATTAGTGTTGCATACGAGAATGTGGGTGATGAGAATAAAAGGAGGGAGTATAACCATAAGTTAGATAATCCCATGGCTGGTATGTTTGGCGGAGGTAGAAATCCTTTTGGTGATGGAAATATTGATGATATATTAAATCAAATGTTTAGTGGAGGATTTGGTGGAAGACAACAGCAACAACAAAGACGAACTCCCGAGAAACTGGTTGATGTTGAACTTAGTGTGGTTGATTCGTTCAAGGGTGTTGATAAGGAAATTACTTATTCTAGAAAGACAGATTGTAATGGATGTGGTGGAAGTGGTGGACAAAGGTCGGGTTGCGTGACTTGTGGAGGACAAGGATTTGTGATGCAGAGAGCAGGAACCGGAATGTTTACACAAGTAATTAGAACAGTGTGTAATCAATGTAATGGTAATGGTTATGTATTGATTAACAAATGTAACACATGTTTTGGCTCAGGAGGTAAGGATATAGTTGAGAAAATACGAGTTACGATACCAAGAGGAGTTGAAAGTGGGCAAATGTTAAGACTCTCTCAAAAGGGTGATTTTGTTCAAGGGATGATGGGTGATTTAATATTAAGAATTAATTTGGTTAATAAAGATGGGTTTGAGAAGAATGGTAATGATTTAATATATAATGCGTTCTTCACTTTGGATGACCTAAAGAATAATGATTTTGAGATACCACATCCTGATGGTAATGTTTCGGTTAAATTTCCTAAAGACTTTAATACTCAAATACCTTTAAGATTGAGAGCAAAAGGTTTTACGACACATATGACTGGTGATTTGTACGTTAAGATGAATGTTAAATATACAAGAAGTTAGAACAAACTTATAATGTATTTGACAATTTGTACTTGACCTATGATTGCAAGTAATAATACGTATAGGGATAAATAAATCCACCAAGAGAATTTTTTCTTTGCTCGTTTGCAAAAATTACAACCTTTTTTTTGTTCCATAATCTTAAATATAATCATCAATAATATTTTATAAATAATTTGCCTTTCTGATTTTTTTTATTATAATTAGGTATGTTAAGTTATATTGGAGGTAAATCAAAAATTGGTAAATGGATTGTGGATTTGTATCCACAAGATATGGAAGTGTATTTAGAGACATTTGGAGGTATGTTCTG
>Ga0209499_1000094_pt1 | contig 62382 bp, 49 predicted proteins | sample C_130208_EF_Meta_FD_187306 | JGI IMG/M metagenome (GOLD analysis project Ga0209499, IMG submission 187306) | Freshwater microbial communities from Lake Croche, Canada to study carbon cycling - C_130208_EF_MetaG (SPAdes) (version 2) | ecosystem: Environmental > Aquatic > Freshwater > Lake...
TGCCTAAATTATTGAAAGGTCCAGTTAAGTGATTCGTGATTTCAGTTGTTGGAGTTCCAGAAACCGGCACAGGTGCTGATCCATTAAAATATAACGCACCTATCCACATTAAGACAAAAGCGTTTTGAATTATAAAAAAAATAACGATATTTGATTTTATAAAAAAAATAATTTATGAAAGAAAGTATTGAAAATTTAGAATTAAGCGAAACAATTTTTGAAAAGGGAATTGGATTAGAAAAAGAATTTTGCGAGTATCTAAAAACTGATTTAGGTTGGGAAAAAGCAAGGGTACGTTCTCAAATGGCATCAAAGTTTAATATGAGAGGAACTAATGTTGATGTTATTGCTGAAAGATTAGATGATAGGGGAAGAAAATTAAAACTAATAAGTAAATTTTATTTTGCTATATGTATTTTATCGTTATTAATCGGTTTGTATTTAATTAATGATGATAGTGGTCTAACAATATTTTTATTTGGTGTTTTTGTTTTTATTGTAGGTTTTGTTTCTTTTAATTTAGGAGAAAAATTAAATAAAGAAAATGCTTGGGTAGAATGTAAAAACTTAAAAACAAAAGTTAATATTAGTCAAGTTCAGAAAACAATTGACGAATATAAACATTATAAGGATAGTGGTAATGATGAATATAAGTTTGTTAAATGTTACTTTGTTTCTACAAATGGATTTATTGAAAACGCATTGAAATTAGCAATTGATAATGATATAATTTGCTACAAAAAAGAAAATGGAATATTTAAAAAAATAGAATATTGGGATTAATTTAAATTTTAAAATATGGAAAAATTAAAAAAAACTTGGGAACAACACCCAATTCAAATTACCGTAAGCATATTGCTTATTGGTTTTATGACTTATAAAATACTTAAAAAATAAGAAATTGAACTTAACTCAATTACATAAGGATTTTGGAACACAAAAGAAGTGTATTGCCTGTCTTGAAAAAATAAGATGGGGAAAGAATCCAACTTGTGCTAATTGCGAATCTCCAAACGTTACTAAACGTAAAGAGGGTATGCGTTGGCATTGTAATAGTTGCAGGAAAGATTATAGTGTAATGGTAGGGACTATATTTGAGGGAACTCGTTTACCATTACCTCAATTTTTTGAAACAATATTTATAATGAATAACGCTAAAATGGGAATTTCTGCATCAGAAATTTCAAGAGCAGTTGGAATCAAATATAATACTGCTTGGTATGTTTGTCATCGTATTAGATGTGCTATGATAAACAATGAATTAAGATTAGAGGGAGTTGTTGAATTTGATGAAGCCTACATTGGTGGTAAGGCGAGAAATAAAAAATCTCCAACTAATGAAGCAAATTTAGCAACAATAACATCTAAACGTGGTCGAGGCACAAATAAAGTTTCAGTAGTTGGTGCAGTCGAAAAGAAAGGCAAAGTGTATGTAAAAATCATCGAAAAACTAACTAAAAGAAATCTTTTAGCAATGTTAAAACATATCGTTAAAACTAACGAATCAATTGTTATTACAGATGATTTTAGAAGTTACAAAGCATTTGATGACGAAGTAACACATATTACTATTAAGCATAAAGAGGGTTATGGAAAAGGAATGAAAACGATTAATACAATCGAGGGATTTTGGAGCATACTTAAAAACGGAATACGAGGTAGTTATAGGAGTGTAAGTAAAAAATACTTACCTTTTTATCTTGCTGAATTTTCATACAAGTATAATAATCGTCATTTACAGAAAGATGCTTTCTTGCAACTACTTAAAAATGCGGTAGTTGAAGAAAAACATTTTAATAACTATAAACCTATTGGAAATCCAAAGGATATAGTTTATAATCAGTAAGTTAACAAATCCTATTTGTCATAAAATGGATAGGTACGAAATATAATCTTGGTCCTTGAATTTGAGTACCTCCAAGAAGTAATCCTCCAACATTATCATTCATAAATGGAATGGTAAAAGCACCACCCCCTACTAGAGCAAATTTTTCAGCTAAAATTGCTGGATAAGATCCTTTTTGCCCTTCAATAAAAAGCGCGCTATCACTGTACCCAGAAGTTAATGAGTTACCCAAAGAAACATATCTAGAAAAATCAGCACTACCAGCCGTAAGAGGCAATCCATCTGATGAATTAGAAACAACAGTAGTATCATCACTTTTACTACAAGCTACAAAGGTTAATGAAACCAATAGTAACCATTTGAAATTTTTTATCATAATAGTATGTATTATAAAGTTATTTATTTAAAATTATGGATTGATAGTTAAAGATGCAAAATATTGTTGTCCTATTAAACCTGCTCCTAAAACTTGTCGGTATTCTTTACCTCCAAGATTTGCAGCTCCTAGTTTTAAGACCGATTTCAATTTAGGAATTGAATAATTAATTTGTGCATCAACCACAGTTGCCGAAGAAATCATACCGTCAACAAATGTTGACTGCCATAAATAGCTTGAATTCCATCTTCCACTTACATTGAAACCAAAATTTTTGAATAATTTTTCGTTTCCAAATGAAGCTTTTACTCTGTGTTTAGGAGTATTAAAACTTGCTTCAAAACTTGGGTCTTTGGCTTGATCAAAATCAAATTGAGCATAGTTGTAATTGGCCCCTACTTCAAAATCTTTATATACTTTTTTAGAAACACCAATACCAAAACCAAGAGAATGAATAACAATATCAGTATTTGTATACAGTTGATATTCTCTAGAATCTTCTCTTCTTAAAGCTTCAGCTGATGGGTTAGTTAAGGTGTTTGGAGAATCTTCTGCTACACCATAATATGGCGACAACACCGTTAAATTACCTAAGAAGTGATTATAAGTGTTATAATAACCATTTAGGTCGATTGAATATCCTTTAAATTGCCCTCTGTATCCTAAATCAAAAGCCTTAACGGTTTCTGGTTTAACATAATTAACATTTGCTTTTCTTAACTTAGTAGCCGCGGAAACTATCCCATTTTTTTTATATTCTTCTGTAAATTCATTATAAGAAGACTTGGTATAAGAATTATAATAAGCATCATTTCCTGTTAATGAAACATTTGTAATACCATTAATAACTACCCCATTTGTTACAAATGCAGCCCCATAGGAACTTACAGGTTGTAACTCTTGATACCTAGTTAAGTTATCTGGAGCCGAACCTAATAAAACAGAAGTTCCAATGTTAAAACCTATATATTGATCTTGTGTAGTTGGATTTCTAAAACCTGTTTGAAATGAACCTCTAAACGTATGGTTTTTTTCGGATCCTGCTGAATATACAGCAGATATTCTTGGAGAGTAGTTTCCTTCAAAGTTTTTTGATTTATCATAACGTACAGATCCCGTAATTTTTAATCTGTCTTCCATTAATTTTTTCTGTAATTGCGTATACATTCCAAATTCATTGTAATGAATTGGACCGGTAGCATCAGTATAAATTCTACCATGTGAATTCAATTGATATTCTCTGTAGGAACCACCCACTTGAATTTCAACAGGTTTGAATACCTCTTTGAAATTATAATTAGCGTCTGAATGATAAATTCTGGAATTATCAACCAATTTAGACCCCGAAAGTACATCTGGATTAGCAATTACATTGTTAAAAGCATTCTTAAAAGCATCACTTCCAGGAACAAATCTTCCTGTGTCTGCTAATGTACGTGCAGCTGCGTGAGCTTGATCTGGAGTTTGTCCACTTAATGTAGATGAAATATATCCATTAATATAATCTTTAAACCAATCTTTATCTTTTTTCCATGCTCTGTCAATATTGATAGCAGTAAAAGTCATATCATATGATTTACCTCCGTCTTCAGTAGTAGTATAACCTCTTACGAAGAAGTTTTTACCTTTAAGTTCTAGTTTATGTTGTTGCATAAAAAAGTCATTTAAATAATATTTACTCGCGCCTTGATAAACAGCATTACCAAAACCAAATTTACTTTGCCAAATAATTTCTAATTTTTCATTTCCTAAAGGTCTGAAATGTAATGAAAAATCAACTTTAGAATTTCTAACTTTATTATCTGTTAAATCTGTTTCATTATATCCTGTTCTACTAACTTTAGTGTCTGGAAGTAAGTTTTTAGCACCTGCTTGAGAAGCAGGAATAGATCCGCTATCCAAACCTAATTGAAAAGCTTCTTTAATGTTTTTACTGACCTCATCACCATAAACGTTAAGTCCGTTATAATTTGGATTGGTTCTTGTGTTACCTGTTATTTCATTATTATTATATTCGTTGTAATCTGTAGCAAACCAATCTGTAGCTTTTAAAAATGTAAAGTTGGCTTTTGCAGCAAAATGGCTATCAAAAGCATGAGCTACTCTTACACCATAATCTGCATAGTCGTTTGTTCCCGCAGCTTTTTGAGAAGTTTGGCCATATTTTACATAGGTAGTAATTCCTTGGCTAGTGAAAGGGCTTTTGCTGTTCATAAACAAAATCCCATTGAAGGCATTTGCGCCATACAAAGCAGATGAAGCTCCAGGTAAAAGTTCTACACTCTGAACATCAACTTCAGAAACACCAATCATATTTCCAATAACAAAGTTCAATAAGGGTGAAGAGTTATCCATACCATCAACCAATTGCATAAAACGAGTATTCGCAACCGTTGCAAATCCTCGAGTATTGATGGATTTGAAAGACATGCTACTGGTATTCATTTGAACTTCTTTAAGGTTTTCTAAACCATCATAAAAAGTTGGAGAAGCCGATTTTTTAATGTCCTTGATTCCCATTCTCTCTATTGTAACTGGAGATTCTTTAATTCGCTCAGGAGTTCTAGAGGCCGAAACTACAATATCTTCAAGTTGGATATTTTGACTTTCTAATACTACCGCAACCTTTTGTCCAGCTGCTGATACCGCTACTTTTTGAACTGCAAATCCGATGCTTGAAACCTCAATAGTGTAAGGTGGTTTTTTGGAAACTTTAATCATAAATTTACCGTCTCCGTCTGTAACTGTTCCTGAGGATTCGCCAACAACTTTAATGTTTGCGCCAGGAATGGGTTCGTTTTTACTGTCTTTTACCGAACCTGAAATTGTACTTTGTGCAAATGAAATGCTACAAAAAAACAATGTCAAAATAAAATAATAAATCTTCATTAGGTTTGATTTTTGTTGGTTTAAGTAGCCAAAATACAAATATTTTTCATATTTATAAAAAAAACCTGCTATTATTTTCATATTTCATACTATAATTTGCAATTTTTGACATATTAATAATTTAATATTCGTTAGATTTTTCTTAACGAATTGAGTGATACAATTCAAATTATTATTTTACGCAAACGATTTGGTTTATTATGCAAAAAAAAAGAAAAATTAAATAAATAAAAAAGCGAGAAAAAATCTCGCTTTAATAATTTGTAATAATTTAAATTTATTCCACAGTTACAGATTTTGCCAAATTTCTGGGTTGATCAACATTACAACCTCTCATTACGGCAATATGATAAGACAATAATTGCAATGGAATTGTAGTCAACAAAGGTGAAAGTGCATCCGATGTTTCTGGAATTTCAATAACATGATCGGCTAAACCTTTTACTTGGGTATCGCCTTTGGTAACAATTGCAATAATTTTTCCGCTTCTGGATTTAATTTCTTGAATGTTACTTACCACTTTGTCATAATGTCCTTGCTTAGGAGCAATAACAACCACTGGCATTTTTTCGTCGATTAATGCAATAGGTCCGTGTTTCATTTCGGCAGCAGGATAACCTTCTGCATGAATGTATGAAATTTCTTTTAATTTTAAAGCTCCTTCTAAAGCAACTGGAAAATTGTAACCTCTACCCAAATAAAGACAATTTGGAGCGTCTTTATAAATAGCTGCAATTTGTTTAGTAATATCATTTGTTGACTTTAATGCTTCTGCAACTTTATCGGGAATCACTTCTAGTTCTTGTAGATACCTGTGAAAATCAGAATTTGACATAGTTCCTTTAGCTTTCGCTAATCGGAGCGCTATCATAGTTAAAACTGTAATTTGTGTAGTAAATGCTTTTGTAGAAGCCACTCCAATTTCTGGTCCTGCGTGAGTATAAGCACCTGCATTAGTTTCTCTAGAAATAGAAGAGCCGACCACATTGCAAACGCCAAAAACAAATGCTCCTTTTTCTTTAGCCAGTTTAATAGCCGCCAAAGTATCGGCCGTTTCTCCAGATTGGGATATTGCTATTACAACATCTTTATTTGTGATAATTGGATTTCTGTATCTAAATTCAGAGGCATATTCTACCTCAACCGGAATTCTTGCAAATTCTTCAATTACATATTCGGCAACCAAACCGGCATGCCAAGAAGTTCCACAAGCAATGATTACTATTCTTTCAGCTTGAAGGAATTTTTCAAGATTGTCTTCAACACCTGCCATTTGGATAAGACCGCTATTGGCATGAAGTCTTCCTCTGTAAGTGTCTTTAATTACATTAGGTTGTTCATAAATTTCTTTAAGCATAAAGTGATCATAACCGCCTTTCTCAATTTGTTCCAAATTCATTTGCAATTCCTGTATGTATGGATCTACCAACGAATCATCTTTAATTTTTCTGATTTTAAGTGATTTATGTAATCGTACAATTGCCATTTCTTCATCTTCAAGATAAATAGCATTTGATGTATATTCTATAAATGGAGATGCGTCAGAAGCAATGAAGAATTCATTTTCACCCACTCCAATAGCTAATGGACTCCCTAAACGGGCCACAACAATTTCGTCTGGTTTTTTCTTGTCAAAAACACAAATTGCATAAGCTCCAATAACTTGATTTAGAGCAACTTGAACTGCATTTCCTAATTTTAAGTTTTCTTTTTTCTGAATCTCTTCGATTAGGTTTACTAAAACTTCGGTATCAGTATCGGATTGGAAAGTATAACCTCTTTTAATCAACTCTTTCTTTAGTGGCTCATAATTTTCAATAATACCATTATGAATAATGGCTAATTCTCCTGAATTGGATAAATGAGGATGTGAATTTACATCATTTGGAACGCCGTGGGTAGCCCAACGCGTGTGACCCATTCCAATAGTTCCATTGGTGGTAATTTCTTTAGAAGAACGCTTTTCAAGATCAGAGACTTTTCCTTTAGTTTTAGAAAATTTTAAATCAGTACCGTCATAAAGCATTACACCAGCGCTATCATATCCTCTGTATTCTAAACGTTGTAATCCCTTTATAACAATAGGATATGCTTCTCTATATCCAATATATCCAACAATTCCACACATAAATTTGTATTGTTTAGTTAATCAGGTTTAGTGTAATAAATTTCTAATTTTAGTCTTTTATCAATTGGAACACTTGGATTTGATCCATATAAAATAGTTCCCAAAGGATTTACAACCGACATTATAGGAAAATATTTGGTTGTTAAGGATGTTCCCGAAGTTGATGTTGGCGAAGTAACAAAAGGGTTTTTGAGATAATTTATCCCCGCATTCAATAGGTTTTCAGTAACGACTAATCCCAATCTCACATTAGTTGAATCCTTATCAACAGTTGATCCACCATATTTAACCAAATTTCTAATGTAGTTGGTGATTTTAATTTTATATTTTGTTCCTCTACCACCTGCGGCTTGCTTTACAGAAACCGAGTTTTCATCAAGTAAAATTCCTCCATGAATGAATTTATTGTATTTTGAATTGGTACTTGTGGTGTAATCTGTATATAAATCTACCAAAGGTCTATTATGAGTTAAATCGTATAAATAAATTCTATTAGGTTCTGGAGCAGTGGTGCCTATTTTAACTTTATCAATATAAAAAGTAAGGTTGGCTTCGTTAATCAACCACTTATTGTCACGCATGGCATTCAAATCGGTCGAATTATCATTTTTATCGCCATTAAACAAATCAATCACGGCCATAGAACCATTACCGCCTTTTAAATACAAGTTAGCATCGCCTGACGTGTTATTAGGGGTAACATAATCTGGGTAATTATTGTCGTTTTCCAATAAATTTACTGTATGGCCGTTCAAATTAATATTTAATTCTTTTCTTATAATCGTTGCATCTGTAAGTGATGTTTTATCTTTATAAACAATTGTTACAACTCCTCGAGAAAAGTTCATCATAGCCAAAGTTCCTTGAGCAGTCGAACCTGCTGCTTCATCCACTTTAAAATATAATCCTTTGAAGTAGGTATTAAAAGTAGAATTATTGTAAAGTTTGCCAGCTGGAGCATTAAAAATTTTATTTGTAAAAAATGATTTATCTAAATTAAGAAACATTCCGGGTGCTTTTCTTGAAGCCACATCGGTATACCCGGCATTGCCACTAGCATCTTTTTTATAAAATAATATCTGTTTTTCGCTAAAAACAAACTGTGAGTTTTGACTATTGTCATCTGGAGCTGTATGGTCAAAAATATTTTTATTGTCATTATTTAATTTAACGCCGCCATTAGCTATTTTAGCATCAAAATCTGGTTTTTGGTTAGAATAATATTTACTCAATTGCTGTAATCCTGATGAAGCATCATAAGTAATATCATAGTCCGATTCATAAACACCCAAATTGATTTTTCCATTTCCATGTATGGAATCTAAAGTATAAGTACTATTTCCAGTATCAGAATTGGTCTCAACTAATTTGCCGTAATAAGGAACATAAAGATAAACAGAATCAATGGTAGGCGAATAAAATGTTGGATTTACAGTTGCTAAATTTACTTGGGTAAATAAACTAGCTTTAGTTTTTCCAAAAACAGGATTATTGTAGTAACCTAGTTGATTTATTGGCAAATCATTGGTTTGAACTGGTCCTAAATCTTGATTGTATGCCAAAACATCAAAATGTTGAACGTTCAATCCATAGTGCTCATCACCAACAATTCCTGATCCAATTTCATTAATCTCTCTATCGCAAGAAGCAACAAGAATAATAACTATACCAATAATAAACGATTTTAGGAAGAGATTAAATTTCATGTTTTTTTAAATTTTATTACAACATCTTTTTATAAAAAGAATTGTATGCCTGAGCAAATTCCTCTTTTGGAGCGAAAGGTAAAAAAGGTTTCCCTGAAGATTCTATAAATTTTGTTAAACTTGGTGAAAGATTTTCGGAGGCAATTATTACGGCATCCGAATGACTAATTGAAGTTTTGATTAAATTCTCATAATTAGGCAGTTCTAAATCTGCAATAGCTTCTTGAGGTATTCCATCGAATTTAATTTTATTAATCATTTCAACATCTAAATTACCATCAAATGACTGTCCGTATACCGAACTAACAATCTTAGTATCAGAAAACAGCGCTTCGTCTTTATAAAAATGCTTCATATAGACTGGAAGCATAGAAGCCATCCATCCGTGTACATGAATGATATCGGGAACCCAATTTAATTTTTTTACGGTTTCTACAACGCCTTTGGCAAAGAAAATAGCGCGCTCGTCATTATCAGGATATAAAACACCGTCTTCATCTGAAAAAGTTGCTTTTCTTTTAAAATATTCGTCGTTATCAATAAAGTATACTTGAATTCGCTCTTTCGGAATTGATGCTACTTTGATAATAAGAGGCATATCAACATCATTTACCACCAAGTTCATTCCTGAAAGACGAATTACTTCGTGCAATTGATGTCTTCTTTCATTAATATTCCCATATCTAGGCATGAAAATTCTAATTTGCCCACCTTGATCATTAATCATTTTTGGCACATCATACGACATTAAAGAAACTTCGTTCTCTGCTAAATAGGGCACCACTTCAGATGATACATACAATATCCGCTTGTCTTCCATCTTGTAATTATTTGTTTATTAGCTATAAAAAGCAGGCAAAATTACAAAAATTTATGCAGATAATTACTAAAGTAGTAAGTTTGTACCTTATTTTAATGAAAAGCGCATGTGGATTTTTAATTATAAAGTGGATTTGAACAACTACTTGAAGCACAATAACCTCAATAAAACTTCTATTGGTTTTGTCCCTACTATGGGAGCGCTTCACAAAGGGCATCTTTCCTTGTTAGAAAAATCCGTAGAGAGTAATGTGACAACTGTGATCAGTATTTTTGTAAATCCAACCCAATTTAACAACGAAGACGATTTAAAAAAATACCCAAGAACATTAGAAGATGATGTTGAAAAAATAAAAACAATTTCAGATAAAATTATAATTTACGCTCCTTCTGTTGAAGATATTTATGAAGATACTATTAAACCCGAGCATTACAACTTTGACGGATTGGAACACCAAATGGAAGGCAAATTTCGTCCCGGACATTTTGACGGAGTTGGTACCGTTGTTAAACGCCTTTTTGAAATAATAAAACCAAATAATGCTTATTTTGGAGAGAAAGATTTTCAGCAATTGCAAATCATTAAAAAACTGGTAGAAAAAGAAAAAACACCCATAAACATAATTGGTTGTCCAATTTTAAGAGAAGATAATGGTCTTGCCATGAGCTCCAGAAACGAGCGTCTTTCTGTAGAAGAAAAAGAAAAATCGGATTTCATTTTTAAAACCCTTTCCGAAGCAAAAAAACTCTTTGGAATAAAGTCTGCTAAAAAAACGATAGCTTTTGTTTACAATAAATTTGAAAAGAATTCCGATTTTGAATTAGAATATTTTGAAATTGCCGATGAAGCTTCGCTTTTGCCCTGCATTAGAAAAAATAAAAATAAAAAATATCGAGCTTTTATTGCCGTTTTTGTTAACAAAATCAGATTGATTGATACTATTTCGCTAAATTAATTTAACTTTGCCCCATGCAAATTCAAGTTGTAAAATCAAAAATTCATCGCGTTAAAGTCACTGGCGCAGATTTAAACTATATTGGTAGTATTACTATCGACGAAGCTTTAATGGATGCCTCAAACCTTATTGAAGGCGAAAAAGTTTCAATTGTTAACATCAATAATGGCGAACGGTTTGAAACCTATGCCATCAAGGGCGCCAGAAACTCAGGTGAAATTACGCTTAACGGACCCGCAGCTAGAAAAGTGCATACAGGAGATATTATCATTATTATTTCTTATGCTACTCTAGATTTTGAAGAAGCTAAAAAATTCAAACCTTGGCTCGTTTTTCCAAATGAAAACGATAATTCAATGAAATAACATTTTGAAAAATAATATCCGTAAATGGTTGTCTATACTTATTCCTATTGCATTAGGAATGGGGATTATCTTTTATCAATACAACAAATTTAGCGAAGTTCAAATCAATGAAATTATAGGTTATTTTAAAAATGCCAATTATTTTTATGTTGTTCTTGCTCTTTTTACTGGATTTATTGGTAATGCCTTACGAGCTTATCGTTGGAAATACATGATCCATCATTTGGGTTATGAGTCGAATTTTCAAAATAATTTTATGGCTGTTAATATTGGTTATTTACTCAATTTAACTGTACCCAAATCGGGTGAAATATCGCGCGCTTTAATTGTAAAGAAATACAATAATATTCCTTTCGATAAAGGTTTTGGAACCATTGTTGCTGAAAGAATAATTGATTTATTTTTCTTGTTATTCTTTATGCTATTGGCCGTTGTGCTGCAATTTAAAATTGTCAAAGAATTTATTTTAGATAAAATCCCGTTGCATTTAATTGGGATTCTATTTCTTATTGGGATTGCCAGTTTTGTATTGTTTCTTTTGATTTACAACTACTCTAAACTAAAAATTGTTGCTCTTTTTAAAGAAAAAATTTCAGGGTTAAAAGAAGGGTTGCTGAGCGTAATTCACATGAAAGACAAATGGAATTTTCTTTTTCAAACCATATTAATTTGGTTTTCTTATTTAATAACTTATTATATTGCAACTAAGGTAATTCCTGAAACTTCTTCGCTTTCAATTGGTGCAATTATTACTTGTTTTGTGGTTGGAAGCATTGCCATTGCATTTACTAATAGTGGTTTTGGCGCCTACCCGTTTCTTACATCAAAAGTATTGCTTTTTTATTTCATTGCCGAACCCGCTGGAACTGCTTTTGGTTGGATTATTTGGACTTCACAAATGCTTTTAGTTTTAATTTTAGGATTGCTTTCTTTTTTATTATTACCTCTTTTAAATAGAAAATAATTTGTTATATTGCTTGATTTAAAAGCCATTTTGTCGCTTAATCAAACTTTTATGAAAAAAATAGTTCTATTAATCGTTATTGCAATTAGTTGCGCCGGATTTGCACAAAAAGTTAGAGACAGTATTTTATCTCAAAAAATGGATAAATACCGATATTTTTCGGTTTCACTTCCGCCATCATTCAATAAAGATGTAAAAAAAACATATCCACTTTTATTTTTATTGGATGGCGATTATCTTTTAGATCCATTTCAAGGCGCAATAAGTTATGGAAATTATTGGGAGGATTTGCCAGAAGTAATCATTGTTGGACTTGACCAAAATAAAGCAAATGAGCGTGTTGAAGATTGTGTTTTTGACAAAACATCAGGTTTGCCTGAAGGAAAAGGTGCTAATTTCTATGAATTTATTGGCTCCGAATTAATTCCTTTAATTCAAAAAAAATACCGAACATCCAATTTTAGAATTATTGCAGGTCATGATGTAACTGCTGGTTTTATGAACTTCTTTCTTTACAAAGACATTCCTTTGTTTAATGCTTATATTTCCATGAGTCCAGAACTACCTTTAGAAATGGAAACCCTCGTTGCCAAAAGACTAGGTGGTTTTAAACAGAATATGTTCTATTACCAATCTTCGGGTGAGGGCGACATTAAAAAAATGAAGGAGAAAATCACCATTTTAGATGACAATATTAAAGCTCAAAAAAGTACTAGTTTGAATTATAAATATGATGATTTTAAAGGGGCTTCACATTATTCGCTAGTTTTATTTTCCATTCCAAGTGCTTTGTATCAATTTTTTGCATCCTATCAACCCATTTCAAAAATAGAATTTCAAGAGAAAATCGTTACTCTACCTTCTGGGTATGTAGACTATTTAAAAAATAAATATGAAATTTTAGACAACACATTGGGAATTAAAATGAATATTCGTTTAAATGATTTTAAAGCTATTGAAACTGCAATTTTGAAAAACAAAGCGTATGGCGAGTTGGAAAAATTAGCACAAATCTCTCATAAAATGTATCCAAAATCAATGCTCGGAGATTACCACATGGCTTTATTTTATGAAAATATGGGTGACATCAAAAATGCAGTAAAATATTATAAAATTGCTTTTCAATTACAACCTATTGGAGATTTAACTAAAGACATGATGTTAGATAAATCTGAAGAACTTAGAATTCAAATTAAAAAGTAATAATACTGAAGTAAATAGCTTATAATGGCAAAACTTAAAACTTCTTTTTTCTGTCAGAATTGTGGAACGCAATATGCTAAATGGCAAGGGCAATGCAATGCTTGCAAAGAATGGAATACTATTGTTGAAGAGGTGATTCAAAAAGAGGAAAAAATAAGTTGGAAACCAACCTCTGAAGTAAAAAAAATTGCAAAACCTCTAAAAATTGCCGAAATTGACTCCTCTCAAGAAGTGAGAATGAATACTTGTGATGGCGAGTTGAACAGGGTACTTGGAGGAGGCATTGTACCAGGTTCTTTGATACTTCTTGGCGGCGAACCTGGAATAGGAAAAAGTACTTTATTACTTCAAATATCCTTAAAATTACCCTACAAAACTTTATATGTTTCGGGCGAAGAAAGTCAGAAACAAATCAAAATGCGTGCAGAAAGAATTACTTCTAAAGACGATAATTGCTATATTCTTACGGAAACTAAAACTCAAAATATCTTTCGTCAAATTCAAGAAATTGAACCCGAAATTGTGATTGTTGATTCCATACAAACGTTGCATACTGATTATATTGAATCCACAGCAGGGAGTATTTCTCAAATTAGAGAATGTACGGCCGAATTGATAAAATTTGCCAAAGAAACTAATGTTCCTGTAATTTTAATTGGACATATTACTAAAGACGGAACCATTGCAGGACCAAAAATATTGGAACATATGGTAGACACCGTATTGCAATTTGAAGGCGACAGGAATCATGTATATCGAATATTACGAAGTTTAAAAAATCGATTTGGATCTACTGCCGAACTCGGAATTTATGAAATGCAAGGTTCTGGTTTACGTGAGGTTTCAAATCCATCAGAAATATTACTTTCCCATCGGGAAGAGGAACTTTCTGGAACTGCAATTGCGTCTACTTTAGAAGGTATGCGCCCATTAATGATTGAAATTCAAGCATTAGTTTCCACTGCAGTTTATGGTACTCCGCAACGCAGCACAACTGGTTATAATGCTAAAAGATTAAACATGCTCTTGGCAGTATTAGAAAAACGTTCCGGTTTTAGATTAGGCACTAAAGATGTGTTCTTGAATGTTACAGGCGGAATTTCAGTAGACGACCCAGCTATTGATTTAGCGGTTGTGGCCGCTATCCTCTCCTCAAATGAAGATATTGCTGTTGGAAAAGACGTTTGTTTTGCTGGAGAAATTGGACTTTCCGGGGAAGTTCGCCCAGTAAACCGGGTAGAACAACGCATTCAAGAAGCTGAAAAATTAGGTTTTGCCACCATATTTATTTCTAAGTACAATAAACTTTCCACAAAATATCCTGGAATTAAAGTCGTTTTAGTTTCTAAAATCGAAGAGGTTGTTGAACATTTATTTGGATAACTTTACAACTAAATGAAAACCAAAAAGCAGAAATTATTTCTTTTCTTTAAACTTTTTATGCTTGTATTTTTACTTGTACTAGTAGTTGTTTCTATTTTTAGAAATGTCATTTTAGAGAATGTCATTTCAAAAATTAATCTCAAACTCAATACCGAATACCAATGCAGTTTTCATGTTAAAAATGCTCAATTTAAAGGATTTTCCAATATAGAATTGGAAGAAATTTCTTTAGTTCCTCAAAAAGCTGATACTTTAGTATGTATAGAAAAATTAAAAACTTCAGTTAATTTTGGGCAGTTGTTTTTTGGAAATATTCAATTAGGAAAACTCGAAATCCATAAAGGATTTATTCAATTAGTAAAAAACAATAAAGGCAAAAATTTTAATGCTTTTCTAAAACATAAAAAAGATACTAACTCATCGGGTGAAGTCAATTTTGCTAAATTAGGGTATCGCATTTTATCGAAAGCTTTAAATCTCGTCCCAACAGATATGAGTGTAACCGGATTTGCTTTTAAAATAAATGATATGGGCAACAGCGTTACTTTTGATTTCAAAAAATTGGAATTAGAAAACAAAAAACTAACGTCAATTATCAATGTAAAATCGGAGGAGGGCAATCAAAACTGGAGTATTTCAGGTTTTGCAGATCCACGAGATAGAAAAGCAGACTTGAAATTCTATAATTCAAAAAATGACAGTATTCGAATACCTTATTTAGATAAAAAAATACAATTAAAAACAAGTTTTAAAACGATTCATTTCAATTTAGAAAATATTGATATGAGTAGCGGAGAATTGCATATTGATGGATACACTTCTATCGAAAATTTTAAAATAAATCATTCTAAAATTGCTAGAAATGATGTTGTCATAAAAAACGCTCGTTTGGATTATCGTTTGGTTTTTGGCAAAAGATTCATGGCAATTGATAGTGCATCGCAAATTAAAATTAACGACTTGAAATTTTCGCCCTATTTTTCTTACACCAATGATCCTGATAAAATTATCGAATTAAAATTGGAAATCCCAAAAATGAAAGCGCAAGATTTTATTTCTTCATTGCCAGAGGGTCTGTTCCATCATTTTAAAGGTATGGAAGCACAAGGAAACTTCAGTTACAAGTTGAACTTTAAATTCAACAAAAGCAAACCTCAAAATATTGTTTTTGAATGTAAACTAAAACCTGAAAACCTTAAAATTACTAAATATGGCGATGCTAATTTAAATAAAATCAATTCAGAATTTATCTATCGTGCCGTTGATAAAAGTATTGAACAACGTCCAATTTTTGTAGGCAACTCCAACCCAAATTACACACCATTAACGGAGATTGCTACCTACCTTCAAAAGTGTGTTTTAACTAGTGAAGACCCTTCTTTTTTTAACCATCGAGGATTTATTAATGAAGCGTTCAAACAATCGATTGCCAAAAATATTAAAACTAAAAAATTCTCCCGTGGGGCGAGTACCATAAGCATGCAATTAATAAAAAACGTATTTTTAACTCGTGAAAAAACAATATCTCGAAAACTAGAAGAAATTCTATTAGTTTATATTTTAGAAAACAATAGAATTGTCTCAAAAGAGCGTATGTTGGAAGTCTATTTTAACATCATAGAATGGGGACCAAACATCTATGGAATTGGAGAAGCATCACATTTTTACTTTCAAAAAAATCCCGCCGATTTGACCTTGAAAGAATGTTTGTTTTTGGCCACTATCATTCCAAAACCAAAAGGTTTTATGTACCGATTTGACTCTGTAAACCAATTAAAATCGTTTGCCTATCAGCAAAATGTTTTTTTAACTCAATTGATGTTACGGCGCAATTTGATCAATTCAAGCGATACAATTGGGCAAAATTCTCCTTTAATTATTTCGGGACCAGCACAATTTTTATTAAAAAACAAATCGGAAAGTAAAGTCGAAATTGATTCTACTACTATTGAAGATTTCGGTTTATAAAAAAATTACTTTTTATAAATCCTTCATTTACCTTTAAATAAATTTCAATTGAATTACATTGAAGCATAGCTAAAACAATTGCCTAAGGAGCTGGATTGGGATGTAATTCTTGAATGCGATTAATTTCTGATAAAAGTTCTTGAGATAAAACCACTTCAAAAGCATCAATATTTTGCGTTAACTGCTCCATGGAAGTGGCGCCAATTATGGTAGAAGTTACAAAACGTTGTTGGTGCACAAACGCTAATGCCATTTGAGCAATCGTCAAATTATTTGCTTCAGCTAAATCATTATATAATTTAGTTGCTTTTGTCGAATTTTCGCCATTATATCTTGTAAATTGTGGGAAAAGAGACATTCTGTATTCCGGTTTGATCCCGTTTAAATATTTTCCAGAAAGTACTCCAAATGCTAAAGGCGAATACGCTAATAAACCAACATTTTCTCGCATACAAATTTCAGACAATCCTACTTCAAACAAACGATTTAATAACGAATATGGGTTTTGAATGGTAACAATTCTAGGCAAACTATGCTTTTCACTTTCGTGTAAAAAACGCATTACTCCATAAGGATTTTCATTAGAAACTCCGATGTGTTTTATTTTTCCTTCTTTAATTAATTCGTCGAAAATGGATAGCACTTCAAAAATAGTATCTTGCCAATTTGTGTCTATTTTTGCTAATCCTCTTTGCCCAAACATATTCATAACGCGTTCAGGCCAATGCAATTGATACAAATCAATAAAATCGGTTTGCAGGTTTTTTAAACTTAAATCAACGGCTTCATGGATGCTTTTTTTAGAAAAGTCCAATGGTTTTCTAATGTATTCCAAACCACGATTAGGACCTGCAATTTTAGTGGCAATCACTAGCTTTTCTCTTTCAGAAGCCCCTATTTTGTTCAGCCAACTCCCAATATGGCGTTCGGTACTTCCAACAATTTGCGAATTGCCACCAATAGGATACATTTCGGCAGTATCTATAAAATTTATACCTCTTTCAACGGCATAATCCAATTGTGAATGGGCTTCGGATTCTGAATTTTGATTGCCAAAAGTCATGGTGCCCAAGCAAATTTTACTTATTTTTATAGTAGTATTGGGAAGCGTAGTGTAGTTCATTTAAAAAAAGATTAGGGACACAAAAATACATTTTCAAAATGAATTGTATCAATAACAATTGTTAAACATATTAAAAAAAGCCGAACATTATGAACGACTTTTCTATTGTGTTTTTTATTGTTATTTCCAACCGCCGCCTAGATTTCTATATACACGGACAACCGCATTCAATTGTTCTTTCTTAATGTCCATCAATTCCAATTTGGTTTGAAGCGCATCGCGTTGCGTCATTAACACTTCAAAATAATCCACTCTTGCCGATTTAAACAAATCGTTAGAAAACTCAATCGATTTGTTAAGCGCATCTACTTGTTTGGTTTTTAAAGTATAACTAGTATTCAAATTACTAATTTTAGACAATTGCGTAGAAACTTCTAAATAAGCATTTAAAATAGTACGCTCATAGTTATACAAAGCTTGAAGTTGACGAACATTTGCCTTATTAAACTCGGCTTTAATAGCATTACGATTGATCAGCGGACCAGCAAGATCTCCTGCTAAAGAGTAAAGTAATGACTCTGGAAATGTAAACAAATAAGAAGGTTTAAAAGCTTGAACTCCAAAAGATGATGAAATCCCTAATGAAGGATAAAATTCGGCTCGAGCTACTTTTACATCTAATTTTGCAGCAGTTAATTCCAATTCCGCTTGTTTAATATCCGGACGATTCGCTAATAATTGCGATGGAATTCCAGAATTCACTGTTGCAGGAACTAAACTTAAAAAAGAAGTTTTTTCTCTTTTAATTTCTTGCGGGTATCGACCTAACAAAAAGTTGATTCTGTTTTCAGTTTCTTTAATGCTTTGAAGAATATCAAATTCCATACTTTGAGAAGACAGTACTTCTGCTTGAAATTTTTGGACAGCTAATTCGGTTGCTCTAGCAGCATCTTTCTGAATTTTTACAATTTCTAAAGCATTTTGTTGCAATTTGATGTTTTGTCTAACAATATCCAATTGGTTATCATAAGCCAATAGTTCATAATAAGAATTAGCAACTTCGGAAACTAAATTAGTAACTACAAAATTCTTACCCTCAATAGTTGATAAATATCTACTAATTGCGGCTTTCTTCGAATTGCGTAATTTTTTCCAAATATCTACTTCCCAGTTGGCATAAAGCGCCATGTTAAAATCTGTTAGCGATTCTGGAACTCTATTTCCTGGAGTGATTTCGGCAGAGGCATCTCCCGCTCCTTGACTGGTGTACGTTCCCACTTTTTCAACACTCGCACCAGCTCTAACACCCACTGTTGGTAATAAAGCCCCTTTTCTAAGGCGAATATCGTTTTTTGCGATTTCAATTTCTTGTAAGGTAATCAACAACTCTTGATTGTTTTTTAGAGCCACATCAATTAAATCGGCTAAATTTTTATCCTTAAAAAAGTTTTTCCAAGTAATCGTTGCTATAGTGTTAGTGTCTTTGCTATCTGCATACGATTCAGGAACAGGTGCACTCGCTTTTGTTGGTGCGATAGCCGGAGTTTTACAACCTACCACTGCCAAGCAAAGGCCAATTGGAATAAGGTATTGATATATTTTAAATTTATACATTATCATTAATATCTTCAGTTAATGGATTTTCATCTTCGTTTTTGACAAATTGGGTCTTTTCAGAAATTCTTCCGAAAATATAGTACAGTCCTGGAATAATTAATACTCCACATATTGTACCAATTAGCATTCCGCCAGCAGCAGCAGACCCTAAGGTTCTGTTTCCTATTTTACCTGGATCTGAAGCTATTGTTAAAGGAATTAATCCCGCAATAAAAGCAAATGAAGTCATTAAAATAGGTCGAAAACGTACCGCGGCTCCTTCCATCGCTGCATTAAGAACGGATGCCCCTTGACTGTGTTTTTGAGCGGCAAACTCTACGATTAAAACGGCATTTTTACCTAACAACCCAATGAGCATTACAAAAGCAACTTGAGCATAAATATTATTAGCCAACCCAAATAATTTTAGGAATAAAAAAGCTCCAAAAATACCAGCTGGTAAAGATAAAATGACTACTAATGGTAAAATAAAACTTTCATATTGGGCAGCAAGAACTAAATAAACAAACCCTAAACAAATAAGGAATATATAAATAGCTTCATTTCCGCGCGCCACCTCATCGGCTGAAATTCCAGCCCAATCAATTCCGAAACCTCTTGGAAGTGTTTTTTCGGCTACTTCTTTTACGACTTCAATTGCAGTTCCACTACTATAACCAATAGCTGGAGCACCACTTATTTCGGAAGCATTGTACATATTATGCCTTGTAATTTCAGACAAACCATATACTTTTTCCATTTTCATAAATGCAGAAAACGGCACCATTTCATCTCTATTATTTTTAACATAGAGTTTCAAAATATCTTCTGGAAGCGCCCTGTACTGAGGTAAAGTTTGAACAATTACCTTATATTGACGGTCATATTTTATAAAATTAGTTTCATAATTACTTCCTACTAGCGTTGATAAAGTACTCATAGCATTTTCTATGCTTACTCCTTTTTGCTGTGCAATATCATTATCTATATTTAACATATATTGAGGAAAACTTGCGCTATAAAAGGTAAATACAGAAGTTAATTCAGGACGTTTTTTTAATGCCTCTACAAAATCTTTACTTACCGTTTCCATTTTTTTATAATCTCCTGAACCGGCTTTATCAAGTAATCTTAATTCAAATCCACCAGCTGCACCATATCCCGGAACTGCTGGAGGTTGAAAATATTCTATTGTAGCTCCAGTAATATTTTTGGATTCTTCTTCAAGCTCTTTGATTATTTCTTCGACATTATGTTTACGCTCGTGCCAATCCTTTAAATTTATCAGACAGGTTCCCGTGTTTGAGCCTGTACCTTCTGTTAAAATTTCATATCCAGCTAAAGCCGAAACTGATTTTACGCCTTCCACATTTTCGGCTACTTTTTGAAGTTTTTCTGCAATTTGATTTGTTCTTTCAAGAGATGATCCAGGAGGAGTTTGAATAATAGCATAAAACATACCCTGATCTTCACTAGGAATAAATCCAGATGGCAAGCTATTGTTTATAAAAAATATACCTGCGCAAAAAGCTAATAAAATTCCTACCGATATTGATCTTCTATTAATAAATGTTGAAAGTACTTTTTGATATACCGTTGATAATTTATTAAACTTATTGTTGAATCCATCTAAAAATCGGTTGATTAAATTTTTAGGTCTTGCCACTCCGTGGGTATTTTTTAACATTATAGCACATAATGCTGGAGTCAATGTTAATGCCACTATACCCGAAAGTATAATTGCTGTAGCCATCGTGATAGAAAACTGACGGTAAAAAATACCTACAGGCCCCGACATAAAAGCAACTGGAATAAATACTGCTGCCATTAAGAATGTTATTGCAATAATGGCTCCGCCTATTTCTGACATTGCTTTTTTGGTGGCTTTTCTAGCAGAAAGATGTTCTTCTTCCATTTTGGCATGCACCGCTTCAATAACCACAATGGCATCATCGACAACAACTCCAATTGCTAATACGAGTGCAAACAATGTGATTAAGTTAATTGTAATTCCAAATAGTTGCATGAATGCAAACGTCCCAATAAGCGAAACAGGAACAGCAATGGCCGGGATAATAGTTGAACGCCAATCCCCTAAAAATAAGAAAACAACTAAACCTACCAGAATAAATGCCTCAACAAGAGTATGAATTACTTTCTCAATGGAGGCATCCAAAAATTTTGAGGCATCGTAACTAATTTCATAATCCATTCCTTTTGGGAATGATTTTTTTAATTCTTCTAACTTGGCTTTAACATCTTTAATTACCTGACTAGCATTACTACCATAAGATTGCTTAATAGTAATTGCTGCTGAAGGTTTGCCGTCTATACTCGAATAAATATCATACATCGAACTACCAAATTCAACATCGGCTACATCTTTTAATCGAAGAAGTTCACCGTTGGAATTAGATCGTACTACTATATTTTCATAACCCGCTTGAGTTGTAAATCGTCCTTTATATTTTAATACATATTCAAAAGCTTGTGATCTTTTACCAGAACTTTCGCCCGTTTTACCGGGAGATGCTTCTAAACTTTGATTGCTTAAGGATTCCATAACCTCGTCAGCAGATATCTTATAAGCCAACATTCTATCGGGTTTCAACCAAATTCGCATGGCATAATCTCTATTCCCTAAAATATCTGCAAAACCAACCCCATTCACTCTTTTTAAATCGGAAAGAATGTTAATATCTGCATAGTTGTAAAGAAATTTTTGGTCGGTTTTAGCGTCTTCACTAAACAAGTTAACGTACAAAAGCATGTTGGGTTCTTCTCGAGTAATTTTTAATCCTTCTCGTACTACTAATGGAGGAAGTTTATTGATAACTGAAGCGACACGGTTTTGAATGTTAATTGCGGCTTGATTAGGGTCGGTACCTAAATTAAATACTACTTGAACCGATGCTTCTCCATCATTCCCGGCATCTGAAGTGATATATTTCATACCGGGAACACCATTGATGGCTCTTTCAAGAGGAATAACAACTGCTTTGATCATCAATTCACCGTTGGCTCCTGGATAATCAGCAGTAATATTTACTTTTGGAGGAGAAATAGAAGGAAATTGAGTAACTGGTAAACCAGTCATTGCCAATATTCCTAAAAAGACAATAACTAAGGATATAACTATCGATAATACAGGTCTTTGTATAAATTTATTAAACATTTTTAATTTTTTTATGTAGTTATTAAGATTATTCTGATTTTAGTTTCAAACTGGAAATAACCTTTTTTGGATCAAGATAATCATATTTAATTTTATCATTTTCATTGGCTTTTTGAATGCCTTCAAATAAAATTTTATCTTCAACTGTTATCCCAGAATTAATAACATATAAATCTGACATCTCTCCTTTTATACTAATCTCTTTAGATTTAAGCTGGTTATTTTTATCAACTACAAAAACATATTTTTTATCTTGAATTTCATAAGTTGCTTTTTGAGGAATAACTAAGGCATTTTTAACCGGAACTTTCATCTGAACTTGACCCGTTTCCCCATTTTTTAAAAGTTTATCAGGGTTTGGGAAACTTGCTCTAAAAGCAATATTACCAGTCTCACTATCAAACTCACTTTCAATAACTTCTACCTTTCCTTTATATTTTAAAGGTTGACCATTTGCTAAAAGTAATGTTACATTTGCATCACCACGATCTTTTACATTGATTTGATACTCTAAATATTCCGGTTCAGAAACATTAAAATACGCATACATTTTGCTGTTATCTGAAAGACTAGTTAGTAATTCGCCTTCATCTATTAAACTTCCGAGTTTTTTTGGAATTCTATCAATAGTCCCCGAAAATGGAGCTCTTATTTCTGTAAACGACAAGTGTAATTTAGCGATTGCGACTTCTGCTTTTGCCTGTTGTAATTTAGCTTGAGCCATTGCTTGTTCACTTTTTGAAACAACATTTTTATCGGCAAGGGTTTTAGCATTAAGTAATTCAATTTCTGCAGCTTTTTCTTCAGCTTGCGCTTTTAACAATTCGGCTTCATACATTTTTGGCATAATTCTAAATAAAACCTGGCCTGCATTGACAAATTGTCCCTCATCTACATAAATGTTTTGTAAGAACCCTTTTTCTTGAGTTCTAATTTCTATATTTCTAACAGAACGTATTTGAGAAACAAAAACTTTTACAAATGAAGTGTCAATAACTAATGGTTTAGTGACAGAAAATTTAACCGCTTCTTCTTTTTCTTCTATTTTAGTGTTGCAACTTATTAAGCTGATTAAGGCAATTAAGCCTGCAAATATTACTTTTTTATTCATGGTATTAAAATGAAATTATGCGATTTTGAATGATTGAAATTAAATATTTCTTTGGATGCAAATATATTCGAGCGCAAAGATAGAATTTAAAAGGAATAACATTAAAAAGCAATGTTATTAATACGCTTTTAACCTATTTGATGCTCCATTTACTAAATCAAATCCTTAAAACTCTTTGAGTGATGTAAATAGGACAAGTATTTCCACTTAGATGTGGTACAATATTAAAGCAATTAACGCAAAAATTGGAAGTAAATTTTTGGCAATTTGAAGAATATAAAGTGTTAAGAAGGATGTATTTTCCAATAAAAAAATTAGTCTTAGGGCTTTCTTTAATAGAATTATCCCCATGATATTCTTCTTCTAAATCCAAATCAGTATCTTCGATTAAAAGAATATTATGATCTTCATTAATTGTTTTTATCTGCCCTTTTTGAGAAAAATATTGAAAAGAAGATGCATATGAATTTTTACTTTCATGTGTAGACGCGAATGAAGTACTTCTAACGCCTAGCAATAGAAAACAGAGAGCTACAAAATAAAAAATTATCTTCATAATCGGCAAAAATAAGTATATTTTAAAAGAAACAACACATCTGATTGTTAAGAAAATTATAAACTATTACGAAAACGTTACCTTTTTCTATAAAAATAGATCTCATAAACTTTTATTAACAAAAAATGCCCTAAGAAAATCCTAGAACATTTTTATTTTAAATAGGAGAATGATTACAAATCATTCAACATTTTAGAAATCTCATCTAATTTTGGAGTTAGAATTATTTCAATTCTTCTGTTTTTTGCCTTGCCTTCTGGAGTGTCGTTACTCATCAATGGAGCAAATTCTCCGCGACCTGCAGCAGTAAGATTTTGTTTATTAACTCCTTTATTTTCTGAAAGAATATTGACAATTGCCGTTGCTCTTTTAGTTGATAAATCCCAATTGCTTTCAATTCCGCCTCCAAGATTTCCTGTAATTTTATCATCATCGGTATGACCTTCAATTAATATTGATAATTCTTGGTTTTGCGCCAAAACTTTACCCACTTCTACAATTGCAGTTTTTCCTTCAGCATTTACGGCCCAACTTCCCGTTTGGAATAACAACTTGTTTTCCATAGAAACATATACTTTTCCGTCTTTTTCATGAACTGTCAACCCTTTTCCGTCAAAAGCTTTTAACGATTTCAATAGGGTTTCTTTCAACTTTTTCATGTTTGCATCTTTTGCTGCGATGTATGCTTCTAGTTCACTTAAACGTTTAGAACTTGCGTCTAAATCGGTTTTTAACTTGTTTAGTCTAGCTTGTTCTGCTGCCAATGATTTTTCTTTCGCTTCTAACTGCGCCAACAATTCACGGTTTTTATTAATGTTTGCAGTTAAAGCTTCGTTGCTATCTTTTTCGAGTGCATTATAAGACGCCTGTAGTGTTTTTAAACTTTTATCTGTTGCTGCGAAATCAGCCTGTAACTTATCACGCTCCGATTTTAGCTTATCAAAATCCGATTTTAATTTGGCTGAATCTATTTCTAATTGGTTTTTTGACTTATTCAATGCTTCATTATTATCCGAAAGTTGTCTGTTTTCTTTCTTTAAATCCGCAAATTTATTTTCTAAATCATTGTATATCTTTTTAGAAACACATGAAGTTGAAAGTGCTACTACGAGCAGTCCTAAGGAAATTTTCTTAATCATTATTATTTATATTTTATGGAATCAAAATTAAACCATCAAAATGGTAGTTTATCTATTACTAAATAGTGTTATTGACATTGTTATTAACATTATAACTGATCAATTTCAACCAGAATAGGGCAATGATCAGAATGTTTGGCATCGGGTAAAATTAGAGCACGACTTAATCTTTCTATTAAATTTTCAGAAACCAAATTATAATCAATACGCCAACCTTTATTATTGCCTCTCGCTCCAGCTCTATAACTCCACCAAGAATAATTATGTGGCTCTTTATTAAAATGACGAAAACTATCAATAAATCCCGATTGTATAAAACCATCCAACCATTTTCTTTCAGAAGGTAAAAACCCAGAAACAGTTGCATTTCTAATTGGATCATGAATGTCTATGGCTTCGTGACAAATATTATAATCGCCGCAGATAACCAGATTTGGCACTTCTTTTTTTAAATGATTAATATAGTTCTGAAACTCATCCATATATTGAAATTTGTAATCCAATCGGTCGGTATTAGTTCCCGAAGGCAAATACAAACTCATTATAGAAATAGCATCAAAATCAACACGAAGATTTCTTCCTTCAAAATCCATGTGTTGAATTCCAGTTCCATACACAATGTTTTTAGGTTCTATTTTACACAAAATGGCTACTCCGCTATACCCTTTTTTTTCGGCTGGAAAATAATATTGATACGGATATCCGGCTTCTGCAATTTCTAAAATTGGAATTTGATCTTCTTTTGCTTTTATTTCTTGAAGGCAAATTACATCTGGATTGGCTTGTTGCAACCATTCTAAAAAACCTCTAGAAATAGCGGCTCTAATTCCGTTAACGTTATAAGAAATGATTTTCATTTATAGTTTTTTATAATTTTTCAAATGTAGATAAAAACACTAAAATGTGGCGCATTTATTATAAATTATAATATTTTTTTAACCTTTTTTAGATTTAAAATTTTTTAAAAATTCCATTCAAATAGAATTACTATATTTGTTTCTTGATCAAAAAAAGAAAACAAATCAATGGGTTTAGTCACTGCCAAAGAAGTTGCAAAATCAATAAACGCTGACAAGTATGGATTTTTGGGCACTTTCGCTGGATGGATACTAATGAAAGTGCTGAAAATTTCGACTTTAAATAAAGTTTATGACCGGAATAAACATCTTCAAGATGTTGAATTTCTGAATGCTATACTTAAAGATTTAGAGATAAAATTTGAAATTCCGAAAGAAGATTTTAAAAGAATTCCGAAAGAAGGCGCCTACATTACTATTTCCAATCATCCGCTTGGTGGAATTGACGGCGTATTGTTATTGAAATTAATGCTTGAAAAAGAACCCAATTTTAAAATTATTGCTAATTTTTTATTGCATCGAATTGAACCTGTCAAAAAATACATAATGCCTGTTAATCCTTTTGAAAATCATAAAGACGTTAAATCTAGCGTGATTGGATTAAAAGAAACTTTTCGCCATTTGAGCGATGGAAAACCACTTGGAATGTTTCCTGCAGGAGAAGTATCAACTTATAAAGATGGAAAATTAGTAGTTGATAAGCCTTGGGAAGAAGGTGCAATGAAAGTAATTAGAAAAGCAGAAGTTCCTGTTGTTCCAATTTATTTTCATGCTAAAAACAGTCGTTTGTTTTATTTTCTTTCAAAAATAGACGACACTATGAGAACTGCTAAACTACCTTCGGAATTGTTTTCCCAAAAAGATAGAATTATCAAAGTTAGAATTGGAAAACCCATTTCTGTAGCAGAACAAAATGAATATCCTAAAATTGAGGATTATTCTGAATTTTTGAGAAAGAAAACCTACATGTTAGCCAATTCTTTTAATGATGAAAGCAAACAACTTATTACCGTACCCAACCTAAAAATACCAAAAAGTCCAAAACAAATTGCTACGCCTGCCAATCAAGAAAAAATGGTTTTCGAAGTTAACAAACTAAGAGAATCCGATTGCAGACTATTGCAAAGCAAAAATTATGAAGTGTTTTTTACCGAAGCACATATAATTCCAAATATACTTCATGAAATTGGTCGTTTGCGCGAAATAACCTTTAGAGAGGTTGGCGAAGGAACTAACGAGTCTATTGATTTAGATAAATACGATCAATATTACCATCACATGTTTCTTTGGGATGATGAAACCAAACAAATTGCAGGGGCTTACAGAATGGGATTGGGTTCAGAGATTTTTCCGAAATATGGAATGGAAGGATTTTATTTAAATGATTTGTTTCGATTTGAAAGTGAGTTGCACGAAATGATGCATAATTCGATAGAAATGGGCCGGGCTTTTATAATTAAAGAATACCAACAAAAACCGATGCCGTTATTCTTACTTTGGCGCGGAATTATTCATACCACTTTACGTTATCCTGATCATAAATTTTTATTAGGTGGGGTTAGCATTAGTAATCAGTTTTCAGATTTTTCTAAATCATTAATGATTGAGTTTATGAAATCTAATTATTACGATCCTTATATTGCGCAATATGTGCATCCTAAAAAGGAATTTAAAGTAAAATTGAAAGATGCTGATAAAGATTTTATCTTCGATGAAGCAGAAGCCGATTTGAATAAATTTGATAAAATTATTGATGAACTAGAGCCTGGAAGCCTTCGATTGCCGGTTCTTATCAAAAAATACATCAAACAAAATGCACGATTAGTAGCCTTTAATGTTGATCCTTTATTCAACAATGCTATAGACGGATTAATGTATATCAGAATAGCCGATATTCCTGAAAGCACTATGAAACCTGTTATGGAAGAATTTCAAGCAGAATTGGAACGAAAGTTGGGGGAGAAACAGGAATAGAGTTCAGTTTTCAAAATTAATATATTGGCATTAATGTGCTGCCGAAAAAATAGTTGCTAATGCACCGCCAATAATTATAACATAAAACAATATGTAAAGAATATAAAGACTTCCAATTGATGTTCCAATAATTGACATAATAAATCCAGCATTTAACATCCCGAATCCTTCATAAGAAGTAGGTGATTCTTTATGTAGTTTTCTTCCGTTACTAGAAAGTACTAATCCAATAATTCCTAAAACTAATCCAATTCCGAAACAAGAAAAAACTATAGAGCAAATTCCTAAAACTAAAACGGTGACTGCATTGGGTAATGTTTGTTTGTTTTCCATAAATCTAAATTTTTTAATTGCTAAAATAGAAAAATTAATGATAGAAACTAATAATTTTATACCCTATAGTCTTTGCTAATTTTTCATGACTTTCAAAAGTCCAGCCTGCAATATGAGGTGATAGTAAAACATTATCTGAACACAATAAATACTGATAGGACTCTGGTTTATTAGAATCGATAAATAAGTTTTCAAAGGATAGTTTTTCATACTCAAGAACATCCAAACCTGCGCCAATAATTTTACCTGATTTTAGCGAAGCAACCAAATCGGTGGTTACCACATTTTTTCCTCTCGAAGTATTAAGGAGCCAAAAAGGTTTTGCAAAAGAATTGATAAAATTGGCATTTACCATTTTGTCTGTTTCTGGAGTCCAAGGAATATGTAAACTCAAGACATCGGCTTTCATTTGAAGTTCTTGAAGTGAAACTTGTTGTGCATTTTCATCACCAACATTTTCTTGAATATCATAGCATAAAACATCAACATCAAATCCTCGCAATTTTTTTGCAAACGATTTTCCCATATTGCCATAACCAATTAATCCTATGGTTTTCCCCTCCAATTCAAACCCTCTGTTCCCTTCCCGAACCCATTTTCCTTCTCGAACTAATCTATCGGCACGATTCAATTTATTCATCAATGATAATAACATACCTATAGTGTGCTCGCCAACGGCATTTTTATTCCCTTCTGGAGCAGCAATTAAATGAATTCCTTTTGATAGGGCATAGTCACAATCAATACTTTCCAATCCGGCTCCAACGCGCGCTATGAATTGAAGATGGGTTGATTTATCTAAAAACGTTTTATCAATTTTGAATCTACTTCTAATTACAATTCCGTTATAATTTTGAATTTTAGCTTCGATTTCTTCTTTTGTAGAAGTAAAATCTGCCTCATTGGTAAAACCTGCTTCTTGAAGTTGGTTCCATAACAACGGATGATTGCTGTCGATATGGAGAATTTTAATGCTTTCGGGTTTCAATTGAATTGAATTTTGATTGTTAAAGATATGCGTTTTTAATAATGAACCAAAATAAAAAGATAATCGCTATCTAGCCCTTATGGGAGAAACTACCTTGTAAAGGGGAGACAGAAAAAGTATTAAAAATAAATCTTAAAATTTCCTATCCTAAAATCCGAGAATCAAACGAGCAATTCCAAAATATATCATAATTCCGAAAACATCGTTAGTGGTAGTAATAAAAGGTCCAGTAGCTATAGCTGGGTCAATATTGTTTTTGTGAAGAATCAACGGAACTACTGTACCTAGAATTGCCGCAAAAAGAATGACAACAATAATAGAAATAGAAATTGCTAAACCTACTAAATATTGTTGATACATAAGGGAATGATACAAAAATAAAAAGCAAGAAATAATAGTTCCTGAAATCATAGCGACTGTAATTTCTTTAGTCAAATAATTTTTACTAAATTCTTTTAAAGAACCATTTGCTAAACCTTGAACTACAATTGCAGAAGCTTGAACACCAATATTTCCGGCAGTAGCCGAAAGTAAAGGAACGAAAATGATTAATGTAGAATATTGTTGAACTGAAGTTTCATTATTTTTAAGAACTAAAGAAGCAATTAACTCAATTACCATTCCAATTAAAAGCCAAGGTAATCGTGCTTTTATCATCTCTAAAACACTGTCACCCGCCTCAACATCTTGTGTGATACCAGCAGCCATTTGGTAATCTTTATCTGCTTCTTCCTTAATAACGTCAACAATATCGTCAATGGTTACACGACCCACCAACCGTCCCATCTCATCTACAACAGGAATGGCTTCTAGGTCGTATTTTTGCATGATTCGCGCCACCTCAACATTGGGAGTATTTACTTTAACGTAATCTACTTTTTTTATGTAAACATCACTAATCATGGTTTTGGTAGAAGTGGTCAACAAATCTTTTAAGGAAAGTCTGCCTTTTAATCTGTTTTCATCATCAACTACATAGATTGAATGAACTCTTGTCACGTGTTCTGCTTGGCTTCTCATTTCTTTTACACAGGTTAACACATTCCAATTTTCATTGACTTTTACCAACTCTTTCCCCATTAAACCTCCGGCTTCATCTTCATTGTAACGTAATAAATCTACAATGTCTTTAGCATGCTCTAGGTCTTCTAACTCTAATATTACTTCTTCTTTCTTACTTTGAGAAAGTTCGGCAATAATATCGGCGGCATCATCGGTATCTAATTCATCTAATTCTTCGGCAATTTCTTTAGCAGAAAGTCCGTGTAAGATTTTTTCACGTACATCATCTTCTAATTCTGTTAGAATTTCGGCAGTGATCTCGCTATCCAGAATTTTAAAAATATAAATAGCTTCTTCAATTTCCAACTCGTCAAAAATCTCAGCAATATCAGCATGGTGGAGGTCATTCAATAAAACTTCCAATTCCTTATCGTTTTTTTGATAAATGAGTTGCTCTAGTTGAACTAAAAGTTCTTTGCTGATTTTAAACTGCATTGGCTTCTATTTTTTGAGTAAGTACTATAAATTGTTCTACCGACAATTGCTCTGGTCGGAGGTCAAAGATAGTATCTTCTCTTAAATTATCCGACAAATTTAATGATTTTAAGCTATTTCGCATTGTTTTTCTGCGTTGCTGAAAAGCCATTTTTACTACGGTGTATAACATTTTTTCATTACAAGGCAATGTGTAATTTTCTTTTCTTCGCATGCGCATTACCCCCGATTTTACTTTTGGTGGCGGAATGAAAACCGTTTCATCAACCGTAAACAGATATTCTACATCATAAAAAGCCTGTGCTAAAACCGATAAAATTCCGTAAACTTTACTTCCTTTTTTGGAACAAATTCGTTCGGCAACTTCTTTTTGAAACATACCAGCAAATTCTGGGACTTGATGGCGAAATTCTAAAGTTCTAAAAACGATTTGGGTTGAAATATTATAAGGAAAATTTCCGATAATGGCAAATTGTTTTCCCTCAAAAGTGTCATTGATGTTGTATCGTAAAAAATCTTTAGAGATAATTCTATTTTTCAATTTCGGAAAATTCTCCTCCAAATACGCAACCGATTCGTTGTCGATTTCAATAACGTAGGTATTGATTGGTTTTTCTAGCAAATATTTCGTCAAAACACCCATTCCTGGTCCGATTTCTAATACATCATCATATCCTTCAAGATTTAGCGTGTCGCCAATAGCTTTGGCAATAGCTTCGTCTTTAAGGAAATGTTGTCCAAGGTGTTTTTTGGCTTTTACTTTTTCCATTTATTCTGAAATTGTATCAGTATTTTGTTTGTTAATTCTAGCTTAGACGCAAAAGCGCAGCGCAGTTTTTTGTTTAATTTGTTTGGAAAAACTCTGAAACAAACTCTAATTCGGTTCTAAAAGCTAACATTTTATCACCAAAAAGTCGCGCTCCTTCTTCTCTCAATCTTGGGGCATCTTCTTCATAATACCGTTGCAAAGTTTCTTTGCTATCTGTGGTGTATTGAATGGCGTAGGTCAGCCCCCCCATTTCTTCTTCAACCAAAACTTTTACCATTCTAGCCGAAGTAAATTTGCCCGTTGCCAAAACATCAATGATGTGTTTGGTTTGCATCCAATTCATCCATTGATAATGAACACTTTCGTGAATGTTAATGGTTACGTTGTATAAAATCATAAGATTATAGATTGCTGATTTTTGAATTCTTATTTAAGAATTTTATAAATATCCTTTTATTGAGATTGAATATTATATGTCTTTATCTCCCCTCAATTTTCTATATTTTTTCTGCGCCGTAACATAATAAATACTGTCCTCGTGTTTGGTAATTAGCTCTTCATAAAGTGGTTTGGCGTGTTCCACATCATTCAATTGATTGTAAATCTCTGCCGAATAAAATAATGCTTCATCAATATAGATACACTCTTTAAAATTGTCTAAAATTTGTTTGTAATTTGCCAATGCCGAAGCTGTATCGCCGCTACTTTCATAAATTTTTCCAATTCTTAAAAGCGTTACTGGTTCAATCGCATCGCCTTTATTTTCTTTCAAAATGGCTTGAAATGCGACTAAAGCATCAGGCTTTTTATCTTGAAATAGTAAAAAATCTGCATGAGAAAACTTCTTTAAAGCTACTTGTGTCGAGTCTTCAACAGTATTGTCAGAAATTAATAGAAACAAATCTAAAGCATCATTGGCAATCAATTGTGTTGAAGCTGATTTCAATACTTCTAGTTGATGATTTGCCCATTTAAAATCGGCTTTATAATAACTGGTTTTTGCTATTTTTAAATTAGCTTCTTGACCTATCGGACTATTATTTCCGTCAGCTTCTATCTGAGAATAATAAATTAATGCTTGATTGAATTTTTCTTCAAACAATAAAATGTCGGCCAACTCCATTTTGGTAGCGTCAATTTGTTCTTTATTGATTGGCATTTCCAATACATTTTTTAGAATTACTTTGCCTGATTCTGCATCTTTTAAATTAAAGGTTACAAAGTGTGCTTTAAGTTTCAACAATGAAAAGGAATAAGGAGTAACGCCATATTCTTTAATCAAATTATCCAATTCTAAATTGATTGCAGCAAAACCTTCAAGCTGGGATTTCTTGATTTTCATTTCCATCAAATAGGTATGCGCCTGAATCTGTAAATCTAAATCTTTAGTGTTTTCCAATACAAAACCTAAAATTTCAATTGCGGCTTCGTCATCATTTTCTTCAATAGCCAATTGTCCTAAATTGACGATATTAGAAAATGATTCTGGGTTTCTTTTGTATATAGCTTTTTGCTGAATAAACGCTTTGCCATATTCTTTTAACTGAACATAAAACCAGCTTAAATAGTCATTCCAAAAAATATCTTGATTCTTTTGAATACGAACCAGAAGTGCTTTTTTTAATGATTCGTTAAATGTAGAATCGCCATTTTCAATCATAAAACGGGACAACTGACTCTGAATAACCACTTGATTTTGTGGGTTTTTTAATGACTCCGTCAAAAACATTTCAATCATCATATCCGTATCACCTTTTTGCCCATAAAGCAATGCCATTTGAAAATTAAAATTAAATTTTGGTTCCAATTGCAAAGCTAATTGATAGGATTGCAGTGCATAATCTATCAATGCTTTTCGTTCAAAAACATAGGCGATATTATAAACTTCATTGGGGTTTTTTTTAATTTTATCTAAAGCTTGATCGTAATATTTCTTTGCTTTATCTTGATTTTTTTGCAACTGATAATTGAACCCTAATTCAACTAATAAATTACCTTGTTTGAATTTATCCAATTGATTTTGAATGGCTTTTTCGGCTTTATCAAATTGTGATAATTGCTGATAACACTCGACCACTTTCTGAAAATAATTAAAATTATTGGGTTGTGATTTCAATAAATCTTCATAGGCAATTTGTGCTTTCTCAAACTCGCCTCTATCAAAATAATTTTGCGCCAATTGTTCAGATTGTGGTCGAACAAAAAGAGAAAAAGAGAAAAAAAATAGAGTTAAAAAAAGTTTTTTCATCGATTGGTTTTAAAAAACAATGTACTAAAGTAACCCATTTTGTGCCAATTTAGTACATTATTTTGAATATTAACGTTTAGTTAATAATATCAAATCCGGTGTATTTGCGCAATACTTCCGGAATTACAATTCCTTCTGGGGTTTGATAATTTTCTAAAATTCCGGCCATTACACGAGGTAAAGCTAGTGAACTTCCGTTTAAGGTGTGTGCCAAAAAGTTTTTTCCATCTTTATCTTTAAAACGCAATTTCAAACGATTCGCTTGATAGGTTTCAAAATTAGAAACTGATGAAATTTCTAGCCAACGGTCTTGAGCGGTAGAAAATACTTCAAAGTCATAAGTTAATGCCGATGCAAATCCCATATCGCCACCACAAAGACGTAAAACTCTGAATGGCAATTTTAATTCACGCATGATGTTTTTCACATGTTCTACCATTCCATCTAACGCTTGATATGATTTATCAGGATGTTCCACACGTACAATTTCTACTTTATCAAATTGATGCAAACGATTCAATCCGCGAACATGCGCGCCATACGAACCTGCTTCTCTTCGAAAACAAGGCGTATAACCCGTGCACATAATTGGCAATTCGTTTTCATTCAAAATAACATCGCGAAAAATATTAGTTACCGGAACTTCGGCAGTTGGAATCAAATACAAGTCATCTGTTGCATCGTGATACATTTGGCCTTCTTTGTCTGGTAATTGACCCGTTCCATAAGCCGAGGCTTCGTTTACTAAATGAGGCACTTGATATTCCAAATAACCCGCGTCTGTATTTTTATCTAAGAAATAAGAAATTAAAGCCCGTTGCAATTTGGCGCCTTTCCCTTTATAAACCGGAAATCCTGCTCCCGTAATTTTAACCCCTAATTCAAAATCAATGATGTCATATTTTTTAACCAACTCCCAATGTGGAAGTGCGCCTTGATGCAAAACAGGAATGTCGCCTTCTTCAAACACATTTAAGTTTTCTTCTGGGGTTTTACCTTCCGGAACAATATCTGCAGGCATATTGGGTAATAAATACATTTTTTGAGTCAAATCATTAGCAAACACTTCCAATTTTTCGGAAAGTTCTTTTCCAAGTTCTCTTAATGAAACTGTTTTTAGCTTCAAGATTTCGGCTTTAGCTTTTTCACCATTTTTCATTAACTCCCCAATGTCTTTGGATAGTCTATTAGATTCCGAAAGTGTGTTATCGAGTTCCACTTGAGTATTTCTTCGATTTTCATCCAGTTGAACAATTTCTTTCACAATAACTCTAGCATCCATGTGCTTTTTGGCCAATGCAGTAATTACTTTCTCTTGATTTTCTCTAATAACAGCTATCTGTAACATGATATAAATTTTATAAGATTGCAAATTTATGAAAATGGTTTTTAAATAAAGAATATAATAATAAAGATTGTATTTCTTTGTAAACACATAATCAACAACCTTTTAATTCAAATTTAAGTTTTTATTAAAGGCCAGAAATCTTACTATTTAGTATATTTGCAAAATATAGCTTAATGCAATGAAAAAAACCTTCATACTACTTTTTGTCTTTGCTTTTAATTTTTCGTTTGCTCAAATTCAACGAAATAATGCTGAAAAAATAGCAAATTTAGAAATGAAATCAGCCGGCAAGTTGATGAATTTATCGGTAAACCCGAATACTCAAAACTATGATATTACGTATCATAAACTAGAATTCAATGTTGATCCTGCAGTGTATTTTGTTTCAGGGAAAATTACTACTACTTACACTGCTATGTCTAATATGAATAGCGTTTATTTTGATTTGGCAAATGAATTAACTGTTTCTTCGGTAAAAAAAAATGGGGTAAACTTGACATTTACTCAAAATGGAGCGAACGAATTGGTTATAACACTTCCTGCAACACAAACTACTGGAAGTTCGGCAACAGTAGAAATAACCTATTCTGGAGCTCCGCCTAGTGGAGGATTTGGTTCTTTTGCTGTTACTACCCACAATAACGTGCCCGTGCTTTGGACTTTGTCTGAACCTTTTGGAGCTAGAGATTGGTGGCCATGCAAACAAGATTTGAATGATAAAGTTAATTCTATTGATGTTTATATTACTGCTCCATCACAATATATAGCTGTTTCCAATGGTTTAGAACCAGAACCGCCCGTAGTTAACGGAACTGCCAAAACCACCCATTTCCATCATGGTTATGCCATTCCGGCTTACTTAATTTGTATGGCAGTCACAAATTATACAGTTTATAATCAAACTGCTGGGACAGCTCCTAATCAATATCCTATTATAAATTATATCTATCCTGAAAGTTTTGATACAAATCTACAAACACAGTTAGATCAAACACCATTATTATTAGATTTATATAGAAATTTACTAGAAATTTACCCTTTTCATAACGAAAAATATGGTCATGCGCAATTTGGATGGGGTGGCGGAATGGAGCACACAACCGTTTCATTTATGGTTGGTTTTGATCGACAATTAATTGCTCATGAAATGGCACATCAATGGTTTGGTGATAAAATAACTTGTGGAACTTGGAAAGATATTTGGTTGAACGAAAGCTTTGCTACCTATGTTGCCTCAATGGTTTACGAAAATTTTGACGGACAAGCTGCTTTTATTTCGGATAAGACAGATATGATAAATTATATAACCTCTCAACCAGGTGGTGCTGTTTATTTAACTGATGCTGAAGCAACCAATGTGAATAGAATTTTTAGTTCTAGACTTACTTACAATAAAGGAGCAATGGTTTTGAATATGTTGCGATTAAAATTAGGTGATGTTCACTTTTTTCAAGGATTAAAAAACTATTTATCGGATAGTAATTTAGCTTATGGATATGCCCTTACAACTGATTTTAAAAGCCACATGGAAGCTGTTTATGGTAGTAGTTTAACCGAATTTTTTAATGATTGGATTTATAAGCAGGGTTACCCCACCTATACTATTACAGCTCAAAACTGGAGTGCCGGTCAAGCCAAAGTAACTGTTAGCCAAACGCAATCTAATGCTTCGGTTTCCTTTTTTGAAATGCCTTTGCCAATTCGATTTACTGGAGTTGATGGACAAACGTTTGATACCATCATAGACAACACTTTCAATAATCAAGAATTTATAGTTTCGGTACCATTTTCAATTACCGACGTGCAATTTGACCCAAAGAAAGATATTATTTCTAACAATAACTTAGTGACATTAAGCAATAACACATTCGAATTAGACCAGATTATTGAAGTGTATCCAAATCCTGTTTTGGATCAATTACATATTCAAATACCTTCAAATTTTATAGTAGAAAAAATCAGCATTTTCAATAACATTGGTCAACTTGTTCAAGAAAGTGCAATTCCAGATTTTTCAATTGCTACACTTTCGGCGGGTATTTTATATGCCAGAATTCAGACTTCACAAGGAACTTATCATAAAAAAATTATAAAAAAGTAAGGCTGGACAATATTATTGGTAAAAAGTAAGGCGAAAACCTTACTTTTGCTTTTTTAAAACAATACTGAATCATAAAAATGGAATTTGCAATTAAACTCGCTCAGTTTCTATTGAGCTTATCAATACTTATTGTTCTTCACGAATTAGGACATTTTATACCCGCCAAATTATTCAAAACTCGCGTAGAAAAATTCTATCTTTTCTTTGATGTAAAATTTTCTTTATTCAAAAAGAAAATTGGAGAAACGGAATACGGAATCGGATGGTTACCACTTGGAGGTTATGTAAAAATTGCCGGAATGATTGATGAAAGCATGGATAGAGAGCAACTAAAAGGAGAAGCGCAACCTTGGGAATTCCGTTCTAAACCAGCATGGCAACGATTGATTATTATGTTGGGAGGAGTTACGGTAAACTTTATTTTAGCTTTCATTATTTATATTGGGATGACTTTTTACTTTGGGGAGCAATACATTGCCAACAATAATGTAAAAGATGGTGTCTGGGTAAACAATCCGACACTTGAAAAACTAGGATTAAAAACTGGAGATATAGTTGTATCAATTGATGGCGCCAAAGTTGAAAAGTTTGAAGACATCAACAAAGAACTTTTTCTTGCCAAAGAAGTAGTTTTAAATCGCAATGGTGAAGATATTAAAATCAAATTTCCTGAGAATTTTATATCACAATTAATGAAAGGGAAAAAGAGTTCATTAATAAATTTACGTGTTCCCTTTGTTGTGTCTGGCTATGTTAATAATACCTCTAATAAAGATGCTGTAAAAATCAAAGACATCATCAAAAGCATAAACGGAACTACCATAAAATATGCCGATCAAGCAGCAGGTGTTTTAGATAGCTTAAAAGGTAAAACTGTTTCAGCTGTTGTTTTAAGAAACGAAAAAGAAGTAACTATAAACCTAAAAGTAAACGACAGTGCCAAACTCGGATTAATATTCCCAACTGGACTTCCTTATGATAACATAGAAAAACTAGGATTATACAAAATAAATAAAGTAAATTATAACTTCTTTCAATCTATCCCAGTTGGAATAAATAGAGGTTGCGATGAACTGGTTAGCTATGGAAAGCAATTAAAAGCTATTTTCTCTCCAAGCACTGGCGCTTATAAGGGTGTGGGTGGATTTGGAGCTATTTTTAGTATATTTCCTTCTACATGGAGTTGGTTTGCGTTCTGGAATATTACCGCTTTGTTATCTATTATGCTTGGAGTAATGAATCTTTTACCAATCCCCGCATTAGATGGAGGACATGTGTTGTTTTTATTATACGAAATAATATCCGGCAAAAAACCAAGTGATAAGTTTCTTGAAAGAGCACAAATGGTTGGATTTGTATTGCTTATAACTTTGGTTTTATTTGCAAACGGAAATGATATTTATAAAGCAATTGTGGGTAAATAAAAAAAAATAAAAAATTATCTCTTTTTGTTTGCAAAAAATAAAAATCGCTTTATATTTGCAACCGCTTAACCCGCAACTACAATGTAAATACAATAGGTGAAAGCCATTGAAATGTTCTTAACTAAATAAAATACAGTTTCCTCCTTAGCTCAGTTGGTTAGAGCATCTGACTGTTAATCAGAGGGTCCTTGGTTCGAGCCCAAGAGGGGGAGCAAAAGTCCAGCAGTAATGTTGGACTTTTTTTGTTTACATTTGCTAATTATCTTAAAATTTTAATCCACATGAAAGCAGTAATTATTATTATTATTTCAATTTTAGTTTTAACCGCAATAGCACAATTTTATTTATCAAGAAGCACGCAACAAACAGAACAACACAGTTACAAGGTAATTAAGAAGTTTGACAAGTTTGAAATAAGAAAATATGATGCTGCCTTGTTTTCAAGTGTAAAACTAAACAAAAAAGGATATAAAGAAAGCTCAAGTGAAGGTTTTAGAATATTGGCTGGCTATATTTTTGGAGATAATGAAGCCAACGAAAAAATAGCCATGACATCGCCTGTTGTTTTGGAATTAGGAGATACAACTAAAATGATGTTTATGGTTCCAAAAAATTATAATTTAAAAAATTTACCAAATCCTAAAAATAGTAAAATAGTTTTTGAAAAAGAAGAAGAAAAAATTATTGCCGCTATTCGCTTTGATGGATGGGCAAATGACGAAAAGATTGAAAAATATAAGACTATTTTAAGGAATGAATTAGTTAAAGAAAAATTAAATTATATCAATAAATTTTCTTTTCTAGGTTACAACCCTCCGTTTGAAGTTATGAATAGACGAAATGAAGTTGTAGTTGAGTTAATTAAATATAAATAGTAACTCAACAATAACCACGTAATAGTGTTATACCTTTACTTCTATAATTTTAAGATAATTAAATAGGCATTCATCGCTTCAAATTGGTAATTTTTACTTATATGGGGGAGCTTTTAAAGAAAAGCCTTAACAGGAGATGCAAGGACAATTTTGTTTTTAAAAACTGTCTTGTAATTTCAAGTTCTAATAATTTTTTTTATAACTTATTAATTTATAAGTGAATGCGTACTTTTACTATATTTGATTTTTTTAATAAAAATTTAACCAATAACATTAAAAAATGAAAAAAACTATTCTAGTTGTTGCATTAACAAGCTTGCTATTTGTAGCTTGTAAAAATGAAAGTGACGAAAGAGAAAAAGTAGCTCAGGCAAACATCGATTCTTATTCTAAAACATGGGAATTAGTAATTAATAAAGGAAAAGTAGATGTACTTGACACTGCCTATGCTCCTGAAATTGTCTTGCATACGATACCAGAAATTAAAGGAATTGCTAAATCAAAAGCCTATTATGCGTTTTTTGTAACTGGATTCTCAAACAGAAAATTTATTGTTAAAGATATTTTTGCTAGTGGCGACAAACTAACAAAATACTGGGAATTCAAAGGAACCCACACAGGTGATTTTATGGGAATTCCAGCAACTGGAAAAACAATTGATGTAGAAGGTTGTACCATCGCTAGAATGGTAAACGGAAAAATCGTTGAAGAAAGAGACTTCATGGACAACATGGATTTCATGAAACAATTGGGATTATTGAAGTAATTCTTAATTAATTTATTGGAAAGGGTTTTAGTTCGCGCTAAAACCCTTTTTATTTTATTTAAAAATTGCAATTATTATTTAATCCATTATCCCGTCGAAATGTTTTGTTATATTACATATCATTGCTCAAGTTATAAAGAAGTATTAATTAAATCAATTTTATTTTGCAAACTCCTCAAAAATTGTAACTTGCACCCTATTTAATTTTGTTTTTAACATAAATATTATTTCTATGAAGAAAATTTTACTTTTTATATTTTTTATTAGTTTGCAATTTACTTATGGACAGGTGCAAATTAATACTCCTATGGACTATACCGTTTGTGACACAAACAATGATGGGTCTGAAATTTTTAATTTGACTACCAAAAATTCTGAAATCTTAGGCAACTTATCACCAAATGTTTATTCGGTAACTTACTATATTAGCCAAGCCGATGCAGTGGCAAATATAAATTCTTTAGGAGGGCAATATTATTGCTGGAACTCCATGCAAATTATTTATACTAGAGTTACTGAAATAAATAATCCAAGTAACTATTCTATTACTTCATTTTGGCTTCATATTTATTCGATACCAATTGCCAACACAATAACAGGGACTTTTTGCTACAACCAACAATGCTGGGATTTGACACAATTTATTCCATCTATTAATAATGCCAATGCAGATCCTAATATATTTATTTCTTTTTATTATTCTCAATTTGATGCGCAATCTTCTACCAACTCAATACAGAATCCGAGTTGTGTTTTTAGCCCTGCAACCACACCAAATATAAATTTTTATTATACCGTAACAAATGTTATATCCGGGTGCTCTTCTATTGGAATAATTAACGCATTTATAATAACAGCATGCCCTACTGTAGATTGCACGACTCCTGTAGTTACTGTTGGAAGCATTACACAAAATAGCGCAACTATTACTTGCACCGATGCTACGCCAGGTACACCATTCACGGCGGAAGTTGCTGTTGTTCCTTACGGAGCACAAACACCAAGTCAAGGAACTGTGTTTTTTACTAATGACTATGTCTTAACTGGATTGAATTGTTCTTCTGATTATCAAGTATATGTAAGAAGAATTTGTTCAAGTAATACCGTTTCTCAAACAACTCCATGGTCACCGCCAGTTTCTTTTGCAACAGCAGCTTGTGCTCAACAATTTGGACAGCCTCAAAGTTTTACTGCTTGTACCGACTCCAACCAAGCATGCTTTAATTTAACAGATAACAACGACGATATAATCGGTACAATGAATCCTAACGATTATACCATTACCTATCATGCTTCTCCAAATGAGGCAGAAGGAAATATAAATCCATTACCTTCATCTTATTGTGCTGGTATTGGAAACACCCCTATTTATGGAAGAATTTCTTATAATAATGTTCCTGGGCAATATTTTACCACTTTGTTTTACTTATATGTTTATGGATTTCATTATAGCCCTACCCCATTACAACAAATGGAGCAATGTGATGACGACACCAACGGATCGATTATTTTTAATTTAACTTCGGTTCAGTCGCAATTAAATTCTACAAATACCTTGCAGTATTTTTCAAACCAGCAAGAGGCAGAGGCAGGAACAAATGCCATTGCTAATCCAAATGCTTATACTGTCAATGTTCAATCAACAACTATCACCATTTACATTAGAGAAATGATTGCAAATGCTTGTGATTTGATTCGTACGGTTAACTTAAGAACTTATCCAAATTGTAATAATGCATCGGCTTGCAATCAAGCAAATTCTTTATGTTCTTCTCTAGGAATCCCGTTTCAAAATACTACTAATTTACCATCTACAGGAGCGTTGGGTTGTTTAAGTACGACTCCAAATCCAACTTGGTTTATAATGCCAATTAGCCAAGCAGGAAATATTAATTTAATGATCCAACAAAGCACCGATATTAATTTTAGTACTACTAATTTAGATGTAGATTATGTGGTTTTGGGTCCTTATACAAATCCAACTACTCCATGTAACGGACAAATAACTCCAAACTATATTGTAAGTTGCAGTTACTCTCCTAATAATGTGGAACTTCCTGTAATACCAAATGCGCAACCTGGTCAATTTTATCTAATTATGGTTACCAATTACAGTAATTCTCCTGGATATATTAAAATAACAGATTTAGGCGGAAATTCTACTGGTGGAATTAACTGTAGCGGATTGAGATTAAATGCATTTTTAGATACTAATAATAATGGAATAAAAGATTCTGGTGAGCAAAACTTTCCTTTAGGACAATTTCATTATGAGATGAATAATAATGGAACGGTTCACAATATTTCAAGCCCTACTGGAGTTTATAATATTTACGACACTAATATTACAAACTCTTATAATTTAAGCTATACTTTAAATTCAGACTATTTATCAAATTACAATTTAACAACAGCAACATTCAATAATATTCATGTTACTAATGGAGCTGGGATGTTAGTTTATAATTTTCCAATTACCGTTTCTCAAAACTATAATGATCTGGTAACGGCTATTATTCCTATAAATTCTCCAAGACCCGGTTTTGTTTATGAAAATAAAATAATATATACGAATCTAGGAAGTCAAACTGTTGCATCAGGGACTTTAACATTTGTAAATAATAGTAGTGTTACGGTAACATCTGTATCTCAATCTGGGGTGACCCTATTAGCAAACGGATTCAGTTATGAATTTAGTAATCTTGCGCCTTTTGAATCACGCACTATTTCCGTGTTAATGCAAGTACCATCTATTCCAACAGTTATTGCGGGGCAATTGTTGACGAATACAGCTACTATAATTCCCGTTACTGGAGATATCGTTCCAGCAAACAATTCAAGTAGTTTGACTCAAATTGTAGTGAATTCCTATGATCCTAACGACAAAATGGAATCACATGGAGAAAAAATAATGTACAGTTCTTTTACTTCTAATGATTATTTAACATACACCATTCGATTTGAAAATACAGGTTCGGCAAGTGCCATAAATGTTAGAATTAATGATGTGTTAGATTCTAAATTGGATGAAACAACAGTAAAAACACTTAGTTCCAGTAATTCCTATATTCTTGATCGTATAGGAAATAATCTAAATTGGAAATTTGATAATATTCAACTTCCAGTTTCAATTGCAAATACACCTACAGGAAAAGGATATGTTACGTTTCAAGTTAAACCAAAACCTGGGTATTCCGTTGGTGATATCATTCCTAATACGGGAGCTATTTACTTTGATTATAACCCAGCCATAATTACAAATACATTCAACACCGAATTCACGTCACAATTATCCTTGCAAGAATTTTCAAACAATAATTTAATTGTTTATCCAAATCCTGCTAAAGATAAGATCACTGTTCAATTGTCTGATAATAATTTTATCAAAGAAATTAGGTTAATTGATATGCTTGGTAGAGTAATTAAAACAGAACTTTTTGATTCTTCTAATTTATCGGAAACGATACAACTAAAAGAGATTACTAAAGGGAGTTATTTTGTTGAAGTCATTACAAATTCAAATAAAAAAGATATTAAGAAAATAATTATTAATTAGAAAAAAGTAGTTTTTTTAATTTTTTTAACCAAAATACAAAATACCCGTTACAAAAAAGTAACGGGTATTTTGGTTTAAAAAATAGAATGTAAATCTAATTATCTTAAAATAAACTTGATCTATTAATTTTAAAACATAAGCCATTTTTAAGAAATTATTAAGAAACGATTTGTATATTTGTATGTTGTTATTTTTACATCATATAAAAACATGAATTCTATATTGTCTAAAAAACTATCTCTTGCTTTCACAATAATAATTGTGTTGTTTGCCATTACAATTACTTTTGGAATTACAAGTTTTATTGATAAACAAGAAAAAAACGAAATTGTAAAAAATGTGAGTTCTTGTAGCTATACTACAACAAGACTAAGGGGTTACAATTTTGTAAAGCCACTTATGTTTGTTGACAATGAATGTGAAGGGGATAATTTAGCATCTACAAAACAAGAAGTAAATGAAATAATTCAAAATTATAAATCATTACAAGGCGTACTTGAAGCTTCAGTATATATAAGAGATTTTAAAAACGGAACTTGGACTTCTATAAATGATGAAAAACAATATGAGCCAGGATCACTTTTTAAAGTGCCTATTTTAATTGCTTATTTAAAAATGGAAGAGCTTAATCAAGGCGCTTTAGAAAAAGAATTGTTTTTTGACCGTCCTTTTGCAATGGATAAAAATGTTGCCTTTAAGTCGAAATCCATTCAAATAGGACAAAAATATAAAGTGCGTGAATTGCTTAATTACATGATTACTTATTCAGATAACAATGCCACCGCATTACTGAATAATAACTTAAAACCAGAAGTTTTAACAAAATTATTTGGCGATTTAGGTATGGAAATTCCCGATATTAATGCAAAACATTATTATTTTTCTGCCAGACAGTATTCGCTTTTTATAAGAGCTTTATACAACGCCTCTTATATAACAATTGAGCATTCGGAATATGCAGCAGAACTTTTAAGCACTTGTGAATTTAAAGATGGTCTTCTCAGCGGCTTGCCAAAAGGAACAAAAATTGCTCATAAATTTGGTGAGTCTGGAACGCCTCAAGAAATGCAATTGCATGAATCAGGAATTGTTTATTTAAAAAACAACCCTTATTTGATTACCGTAATGACTAAAGGAAAAGATAATAAAACATTATCAAAACTAATCGGTGAAATTTCCGCAAAAGTTTACAACAACATGGCTAGTCAAGAATAATTCTTTTTTATTCAAGGTATAGAACATTACCTATTGGAGGCGCCTATTTAGTATTAAAACCATAAATTTTATTATTTCTATTTAAATAGACTAAGAATGGGGTAGGGATTTTTATAAATAGGGAAAAGTTATATTTAAAAATGTATTTTTATAAAAAATTAACCCATGAAAAAAATAATACTCCTATTTTTATTTTATTCCTCTTTTGCATTAGCTCAAAATCTCGAATTGTCTAAAATAGCGATAAATAAGACTTTAGATAATTGGCATAAAGCTGCTGCAAATACTAATTTTAAAGGATATTTTGATGTTTTGTCAGACGACGCCATTTATATTGGAACTGATGCTACAGAAAATTGGAATAAAAAAGCATTTGAAGCTTTCGCAAAACCTTATTTTGAAAAAGGAAAAGCTTGGAGTTTTACTGCATTAGAACGTCATATCTATTTTGCTAAAGATGGTAAAATGGCTTGGTTTGACGAACTTTTAAATACCCATATGAAAATTTGTAGAGGAAGTGGTATACTTGTAAAAGTAAAAAACGATTGGAAAATAAAACATTATGTGCTTTCAATGACAATACCAAATAACAATTCGGATGAAGTTATAAAAACAAAAGCGCCTATAGAAGACGCTTTGATTATTACATTAAAAAAGTAACTTTATTTCTTTAAATTCTCCAACATCACTTTTGTCATAGAATCCATTTCGAATTGATGGTTCCAACCCCAATCTTCTCTTGCGCAAGAATCGTCTATTGAAGCCGGCCAACTGTCCGCTATCTTTTGACGAAAGTCTGGTTTGTAAGATACTGTGAAATCCGGAATGTGTTTTTTAATTTCATTAACAATTTCGTTGGGCGTAAAACTAATTCCGGCTAAGTTGTATGACGATCTAATTTTAAGTGCTTCTGGAGCAACTTGCATGATTTCGACAGTGGCTCTAATGGCATCGTCCATAAACATCATTGGCAGTTTTGTTTCTTCTGAAAGAAAACATTCAAAGGAACCATTTTTTAATGCTTTGTGATAAATATCAACCGCGTAATCGGTGGTTCCGCCCCCAGGTTCGGTAGTCCAACTTATTAATCCCGGATAACGAACACTTCTAACATCTACGCCATATTGGTGGTGGTAATATTCACACCATCTTTCACCAGTTTGTTTACTGATTCCGTAAACAGTAGTGGGCTCCATAATGGTGTATTGAGGGGTGTTTTCTCTTGGCGTTGTAGGTCCAAAAACGGCAATGCTTGATGGCCAAAATATCTTTTTAATCTTTTTTGCTTTTGCCAAATTCAGAACGTGAAACAACGAATTCATATTTAAATCCCAAGCAAATGCTGGGTTTTTCTCTGCAGTTGCCGATAATAAGGCGGCCATTAAATAGACATCCGTAATTTGATATTGTTCAATTAAATGTTCAATTTGATTGTAATCTAGTGCATTAATTACTTCAAAAATACCATTGTTGACGATATCGTTGTTGAGTTTTCTAATGTCGGAAGCAATTACGTTGTCGTTTCCATAAATGCTTCGCAATTTTGTAGTGAGTTCGGTTCCTATTTGACCGCACGCACCAATAATTAAAATTTTAGTCGTCATAATTTGTTTGTTTGTATTACAAATATAAGGTATTAGTAAGAACAATATTATAGGTTGTAGTTTGAAAGATAATTCTTGAACTTTTATAAAACCTTTCACATTATTCTAAAAACAAAACTACTACTTTTGTATTTTTGTAATCTAATCCAAAATCTTCTGATGAAGTTAAAATCTGTTTATATTATTTTCTTGTTAGCATTAATAATTTCTTGTCAAAACGACAATAAATTATTACTCATTGAACAGCAAAAAGAAGCTCAGAAAAAAGAGGTTGTTTTTAAAAGCATCGAAAAAGGTTGGGAATTTAATATCTCTCCTATCGAACCTGCTACTCAAGCTAAAATTAATAATTGGATGGAATGGCGGAACTTTTTAACTGAAATAAACCTAAAACCTAAAAGCACTATTGGTGCCTTTCAAAAAAAATCGACTACTTTGTGTAAAAAGGTAGACGCTTTAAATTTTACTATTCCTGCATACTTTGATAAACCACAAATAAAAGCCAGAATTGCTGTACTTTCTACCAAAATAAAATCGATGGATTTATTCATTCATTTGAATCAAATTCCGAGTAGCAAAGTCGTAAAATTAATTGGAGAAATCAATACTGAAATCGACTTCTTTCAACTGCAACTCGAAGAAACTGTAAAACGAAGTCAAATTCCATTAGAAGAAGGCGAAGAGGACATTATTCGAATGAAAGATACAGCCCGAGCAATTCCAGACGAATTGAAATAAATCAAAAACATTGAGTAAATACACCATAACTTCTGTATTCCAGAAATCGGCTAAGGTGCAACTTTTAGCTAACGCTTTAGAACAACACAATACTAAAATAAACGCCAAAGGTTTATTAGGTTCGGCCTTGTCTTTTGTAATTCAATCCTCTTTTGAAAAAACAGAATTGCCATTTCTTTTACTATTTAATGACAAAGAAGAAGCCGCCTATCACCTCAACGATTTAGAACAACTCATCAACGATCAAGACGTGTTGTTTTATCCTGGTTCTTATCGTCGCCCCTATCAAATAGACGAAACGGATAATGCTAATATTCTTTTGCGTGCGGAAGTATTAAACCGCATCAATTCGCGAAAAAAACCTGCCCTTATTGTTTCCTATGCCGAGGCGATATTTGAAAAAGTAGTTACCAAAAAAGAACTCGAAAAAAACACGTTTAAGATTTCAACCAACGATAAATTATCCATCGATTTTGTCAACGAAGTCCTATTTGAATACAATTTTAAACGCGTTGATTTTGTGACTGAACCAGGAGAATTCTCTGTCCGTGGTGGAATTGTAGACGTATTTTCGTTCTCGAATGATAATCCGTATCGTATTGAGTTTTTTGGGAATGAAGTCGATTCCATTCGAAGCTTTGATGTAGAATCCCAATTGTCTATTGAAAAACTGAAAAAGATTTCCATTATTCCCAATGTAGAGAATAAATTCTTTGAAGAAAATCGGGAAAGTTTCTTGGATTATATTAATGAGAAAACAATTTTATTCATTCAAAATACCGATTTAGTTGGACAACAATTGGACAAACTTTTTATCAAAGCAACAGAAGCATTTTCTAAATTGGACTCCACAGTAAAACATATTTCTCCAGAAGAATTGTTTCTCAATCAGAAACAATTTTTGAAGAAAGCCCTAAACTTTTCGGTTGTAGAATTGAGCAATGCACCCATTTTTTCAATTGATAAAACAATAGAATTTCATATTCAACCGCAACCATCTTTCAACAAGCAATTTGATTTATTGCTAAACAATTTAAACGAAAATCACTTCAACGGCATCAAGAATTATTTGTTCTGCTCTAACGAAAATCAGGCGAATCGTTTTCATGATATTTTTGAAGAAATTAATGAGGAAGATCACGAGAGCCTTCGCAAACAATATAAAACCATTGTCTTTCCCTTATTTCAAGGATTTATCGATGAAGAAAACCAAATTGCTTGTTATACCGACCACCAAATCTTTGAACGCTACCACAAATTCAGCATCAAAAACGGCTATTCTAAAAAACAAAACATCACGTTAAAAGAACTGACTTCATTAACTGTTGGCGATTATGTAACGCATATCGACCACGGAATTGGAAAGTTTGGTGGCTTGCAAAAAATACAAGTCGAAGGCAAAACACAAGAAGCCATTAAATTGGTTTATGCTGACAATGACATTGTGTATGTAAGCATTCATTCGTTACACAAAATATCAAAATACAACGGAAAAGACGGTGCGCCACCAAAGATATACAAATTAGGTTCGGGTGCTTGGAAAGCGTTGAAACAAAAAACCAAAGCACGCGTTAAGCACATAGCATTCAACTTAATTCAATTGTATGCCAAACGCCGTTTGGAAAAAGGATTTGCTTGCGCGCCTGATAGTTATTTACAAAAAGAGTTGGAAAGTTCCTTTATTTACGAAGATACTCCCGACCAAATTTCATCAACGCAAGATGTAAAAGCCGATATGGAAAACGACCGCCCTATGGACCGATTAGTCTGTGGCGATGTAGGCTTTGGCAAAACAGAAGTTGCCATTCGTGCTGCATTCAAAGCAGTGGATAACGGAAAGCAAGTCGCTGTTTTAGTACCCACCACTATTTTGGCATACCAACATTATCGAACCTTCTCGGAGCGGTTGAAAGACATGCCAGTAACCGTAAATTACTTAAACCGCTTTAGAACCGCCAAAGAAAAATCGGAGACCATAAAATTATTGGGGGAAGGAAAAGTGGACATCATCATTGGAACCCACCAATTGGTAAACAAGGATGTTAAATTTAAAGATTTAGGCTTGTTGATTATTGACGAAGAACAAAAGTTTGGAGTGAATGTAAAAGACAAACTCAAAACCATTTCGGCCAACGTTGATACCTTAACCTTAACGGCTACTCCAATCCCAAGGACATTGCAGTTTTCGTTGATGGCGGCACGCGATTTATCGGTGATCACAACTCCCCCACCCAATAGATATCCAATAGAAACTAATGTGGTGCGATTTAATGAAGAGTTAATACGTGATGCGGTTTCGTATGAAATTCAAAGAAACGGACAAGTTTTTTTCATCAATAACCGTATTGAAAACATCAAAGAAGTGGCCGGAATGATTCAAAGGTTGGTGCCCGACGCTAGAGTAGGAATTGGTCATGGACAATTGGACGGTAAAAAACTAGAAGAATTAATGTTGGCGTTTATGAATGGAGAATTTGATGTTTTAGTAGCCACCACCATTATTGAAAGTGGTTTGGATGTGCCGAACGCCAATACCATTTTTATCAATAACGCCAATAACTTTGGATTGTCCGATTTGCACCAAATGCGAGGTCGTGTAGGACGAAGCAACAAAAAAGCATTTTGTTATTTCATTACGCCTCCTTATTCGGCGATGACCGATGATGCACGAAAACGCATACAAGCTTTAGAGCAATTTAGTGAACTCGGAAGCGGCTTTAACATTGCCATGAAAGATTTAGAAATTCGGGGTGCTGGTGATTTATTGGGGGGCGAACAAAGCGGATTCATCAACGATATCGGATTTGATACCTACCAAAAAATCATGAACGAAGCCATTGAAGAGTTGAAAGAAAACGAATTCAAAGACTTGTATCCAACCGAAAATGATATCGAAACCAAAGAATACGTTAAGGATTTACAAATTGACACCGATTTTGAATTGTTATTCCCAGATGAATACATCAACAGCATTACGGAACGTTTGACGTTGTACAACGAATTGGCGCTCATTAAAGACGAAGAAAACTTACTGAAATACGAACAAAAACTCACCGACCGTTTTGGTGCGTTACCTAAAGAAGCTCTGGCTTTGCTCAATAGCATCCGAATTAAGTGGAAAGCAACCAGCATTGGTATTGAAAAACTGGTAATGAAGCAAGGCAAAATGGTGGGCTATTTTGTGAGCGATCAACAAAGTGATTTCTACCAATCGAATCGTTTTATGAAAATGGTGCAGTTTGTTCAAATGAACAACAACTTGTGTAAAATGAAAGAAAAAGAAACCAAAAACGGCCTGCGTTTGTTATTGACTTTTGAAAATGTAAAATCTATTAATAAGGCATTGGAGTTGATGGAGCGGATGTAATTCGTTTTTGCAGTTATTTACTGCAATAATTGTGATTCTAATATAAAACGAGAACTCTTCTAATCAATTACCATTTCAAGAACCTCACCTTCAATAATTAAGTCTGCTTCTGTAGCTGCAATAATATGTTCCACAGAAACTCCTGGGGCTCTTTCTACGAGTTTGAACCCTTTTGGCGTGATTTCTAAAACGGCTAATTCGGTAACTACTTTTTTTACGCAGCCCACACCGGTTAAGGGCAAGGAACATTTTTTGAGAATTTTACTTTCTCCTGCTTTATTAACGTGCATCATAGCAACAATAATATTATCGGCAGAAGCCACCAAATCCATTGCGCCGCCCATTCCTTTTACCATTTTACCTGGAATTTTCCAATTGGCTATATCGCCGTTTTCTGAAACTTCCATGGCGCCTAGAATAGTTAAATCGACATGTTGTCCGCGAATCATTCCGAAACTAAAAGCAGAATCAAAGAAACTGGCTCCTGGTAAAGTAGTAATTGTTTGTTTTCCTGCGTTGATCAAATCAGCATCTTCTTCGCCTTCAAAAGGGAAAGGACCCATTCCTAGAACTCCGTTTTCACTCTGAAATTCAACAGAAATATCGGTGCGAACATAATTAGCTACCAATGTTGGAATACCAATTCCTAAGTTTACATAATAACCGTCTTTTACTTCTTTGGCTATTCTTTTTGCTATATCGTTTTTATCTAATGCCATAGATTATTTGGTGATTTGAAAATTTGATGATTGATAATTAACCCTTTTTTGAAAAAGATATAATTTTAGAAATTATCAAATTTATAGATTGATGAATCTTCAAATTATTTTTGTCTTACAGTTCGTTGCTCAATTCTTTTTTCAAAATTTTCTCCTTGAAAAATCCTTTGAATTAATATTCCTGGGATGTGAATTTCATTTGGATTTAAACTTCCAACAGGAACCAATTCTTCCACTTCGGCAACGGTTATTTTTGCAGCGCCACACATACACGGATTAAAATTTCGTGCCGTTCCTTTAAATATTAGGTTACCGGCTTCATCACCTTTCCATGCTTTTACAATGGCAAAATCTGCTTTGAAAGCGTGTTCCATGACGTGCATTTTCCCATTAAATTCGCGTGTTTCTTTTCCAATGGCAACTTCTGTTCCGAAGCCGGCTGGAGTAAAAAATGCAGGGATTCCTGCTTGAGCTGCACGGCATCGTTCTGCTAAAGTTCCCTGCGGAATCAATTCCACATCCAATTCTCCTGAAAGCATTTGTCGTTCAAATTCGGCATTTTCTCCAACATAAGATGAAATCATTTTTTTGATTTGCTTTTGTTGTAATAATAATCCCAAACCAAAATCATCAACTCCAGCATTGTTGGAAATACAGGTTAGACTTTTAGTTCCTTTTGCGACTAATTCGGCGATTGAATTTTCTGGAATTCCACAAAGGCCAAAACCACCCAACATGATAGTCATATTATCTTCAATACCTTGGAGTGCTTCTTGAACTGAAATTACTTTTTTATTTATCATAAACGCTATGAATTTATGTATTTTTTATTTTAAAGACCAAATTCATCTGTATTTTGTTCTTCAGTATTTGTTGAATCTTTTTCTACATTTTTTGATGGTGTCCAACAATCAACCTTAATATTAAATCCATCCGGTCTTTCAAATTCATCTTTCGAAATTTGTAAATCAGAATCTTCATAACATTTTTTCATAAAATATCCCCAAATTGGTAAAGCCGCGGTTGCACCTTGACCATAAGTTATACTTTTAAAATGTGCCGAACGATCTTCACAACCAACCCAAACACCGGTTACAAGATTGGGAACCATTCCAATAAACCAGCCATCAGATTGATTCTGTGAAGTTCCTGTTTTTCCTGCAATTGGATTTTTAAAAACATAAGGGTAACCCGTCCAACGATTATCTCCAGAACCACCCCCTTCAGTTCTAAGTCGCTCTCCAGAACCGCCTTCGGTTACCCCTTCAAGTAGTTTAATAACGGCAAAAGACACATCTTTATTTAAAACATCGTGCGTTTCTGGAACTGGTTCATATACAACTGCTCCATTTTTGTCTTCAATTCTTGATATAAATTGTGGTTTAATGTACACTCCTTGATTAGCAAACGTACTGTAAGCAGCTACCATGTCTTCCACAGTAATATCGACAGCTCCAAGCGCAATTGAGGGTTGTACTGGAATTTCTGAAGTAACACCCAATTTGTGGGTTAATTCCACTACGGCTTCGGGTCCAGTTCGATCAATTAATTTGGCAGAAATGACGTTTACCGAATTTGCTAATGCTCTTTTTAACGTCATCATGCCTCTGTACTTTTGGTCCGAATTTCGTGGTTCCCAATCTTCGGTAACGTGGTGACGGCCTTTGTGAATCATAAAAGGGGCATCTAACAAAGTATCACATGGCGACATTCCAAGTTGTTCGATTGCGGTTGCATAAACAAACGGCTTGAAAGTAGAACCTACTTGACGAGCTCCTTGACCTACGTGATCGTATTGAAAATATTTATAATTGATTCCGCCAACCCATGCTTTTATTTGGCCAGTTTGCGGTTCCATTGACATTAATCCAGCTTGGAGGAAATGTTTGTAATAACGAATTGAATCCAAAGGAGTCATTATTGTATCGCGTTCGCCTTTCCAAGTAAATACAGTCATATTTGTTTTTTTGGAAAACGAAGCAATAATTTCTTCGTCATTTTTATCATCGGCTTTTAGAATTCTCCATCTTTCCGAACTCTTCATTGCCTGCTTTATGATTTTATCTGTTTCAGCTTCGGAAATATTTACAAAGGGAGCATTTTTATTTTGCTTTTGTTGAATCCAAAACTCTTCTTGAAGATTTTTCATGTGAGCCAAAACTGCTTCTTCAGCATGTTCTTGAATTTTAGAATCAATAGTTGTATAAATTTTTAATCCATCACCATAAATATCGTATTCTTCCCCATCGGGTTTTTTGTTTTCTTTAACCCAATTTTTCATATAATCGCGAAGATACTCTCTGAAATAAGTAGCAGTTCCGTCAAGATGGCTTTCCGGATGAAAATCTAAAATGATTGGTTTTTTCTCTAAAATGTTTTTGGCTGCTTCTTCCAAATGATTATTTCTAACCAATTGTCCTAAAACCACATTCCTTCTTTTAATAGCTTTTTCGGGACGACGAACAGGATTGAATAGAGATGGATTTGTTAGCATTCCAACCAACAAAGCACTTTCTTCTACTTTTAAATCTCGAGGTTCTTTATTGAAATATACTTTGGCCGCAGAGCGAATTCCTACAGCACCATTAACAAAATCAACTTGATTGAAATACAATGCAATGATTTCATTTTTAGTATATTGTCTTTCCAATCGAACTGCAATAATCCATTCTTTTGCTTTTTGAATCATTCTAAACGGAAGGAATTTCGATCCTTCACCATGGAATAAAAGTTTTGCTAATTGTTGTGTGATGGTACTTGCGCCTCCATTTGACCCTAATTTTGCTGCGGCTCCAAATGTTCTTCTAGCATCAATTCCTGAATGTTCATAGAAACGCTCATCTTCTGTAGACACTAAAGCATCTACTAGTGATTTTGGTAAATCTTTGTATTTGATTGCCGTTCGATTTTCATTATAAAATTTACCCAAAGTTACTCCATCAGAAGAAATAATTTCAGTGGCTAAATTGGAATTCGGATTTTCTAAATCTTCAAAAGAAGGCATCTTTCCAAAAAGTCCCCAAGAAGCAAATATGAAAAACAAGATTATACCTCCAAAACCATAGAAAAATATCTTCCAAAATTTCTTTTGGTAGTAATTTATATCTTTTAGTGGTGTTGCTTTTTTAGTTTGAAAATTGTTTTTTTGTGCCATAATTTTTATTATATAGATTCTACTCTAAAACCTATTTCCGTAATTCCTTTTAAATCATCTACTCCGTGAATTTTACCTGTTTGTCTTACCGCTTGTTGAATGTGAACTTTATAATCACCTTTCAATTTAAATGCTGCTTTTTCTTTGTAGAACAACTTACTTTCTTTGATATCAGTAAATCCTTCTCCCATTAGAGTTCCATCAGGATTAGCCATTTTATATTCTAAAGTGTCAATAATTACTTTTTTATTCGGTTGTTCTAATGAAACAATCAAAAACAAATTATCAAAAGGATAATCGTTATTATCGCGGACATTTACGAACAAATTGTAGCTCTTTTCACTTTCTAATTTAGGTAATTTGAAGGTAATAATACTGTCTTTGTGCCACGCACTTCCAACAGATTTATATTCGTCAAAAACACTTTTTTTATCACAAGAAATAATTACAAGTGCTATAAAAATAAACCATAAGTTATTTTTTATCTTCATTCTTTTTAATAATTATTGGTCTTCTATTTTGGGTATGTGGATTTACTTCATCAGCTTGCTTTCGCTCTTGTGGGTTTTGTCCTGGGTTCCTATCTTGGGTTGGATTAGAATTTTGAATCTTGTTTCTGTTTTTATTTTTGTGTTTACTCTTTTTAGGTTGATCAAAACGAGTTAAACTTTCTTGACCCATAGCGTTATTAAAGTTAGCTTCTTGTTCAACGACAATTTCTATTGCAAAATCTTCTAACGAAGAAACTCTTTTTTTCTCTTTATTTTGAGCTACTATTTCTCTGACTTGTTCAATTTTAAGAACATGCCAATTTGCAAAATTATCAGTATAAGCAAACCACATTAATCCTTTAAAAATGTCTTGTTTCTGACAAATAGCATCGCCTTTTTCGGTGTGCAATTTGGTGTCAAAATCTGGGAAATCTTTTAAAGCATCGAGATAAGTATCTAATTCATAATTCAAACAACATTTTAATTTTCCACATTGTCCAGCTAATTTTTGAGGATTTAATGATAATTGTTGGTAACGCGCAGCAGCAGTATTGACACTTCTAAAGTCGGTTAACCAAGTCGAACAACACAATTCTCTTCCACATGAACCGATTCCGCCCAAACGAGCAGCTTCTTGACGAAGACCTACTTGTTTCATTTCGATTCTAGATTTAAAAACTTGTGCAAATTCTTTAATCAATTGACGAAAATCAACTCTATCATCGGCGGTGTAATAAAAAATGGCTTTAGAACCATCCCCTTGAAATTCAATATCAGAAATTTTCATTTGTAACTTTAAAGCAATAGCAATTTCACGTGCTTTAACCTTCATTGGCTCTTCTTTATCGCGAGATTCACTCCAAATGTCAATATCTCTTTGAGATGCTTTTCTGTAAATTTTCAATATTTCTGGGCTAGTTAAACTTACTCCCTTTTTCTTCATTTGAATTCTAACCAATTCCCCCGTAAGAGTTACAATTCCAACGTCGTGTCCAGGAGATGCTTCTGTAGCCACAACATCACCAATACTTAAAGTAAGTTTTTCGGTGTTTCTGTAAAATTCTTTTCGTCCATTTTTAAACCGGATTTCAACACAATCAAAGGGCGTTTCACCGTTGGGTAAATTCATATTCCCCAACCAGTCAAAAACGGTTAATTTATTGCAGCTATCGGTGCCGCAAGTCCCATTATTTTTACAACCCTTTGGTGCGCCACCATCAGAAGTTGAACAACTTGTACATGCCATAATTATATAGGTAGTGTCGCAAAAAAACGACTTAAGTTCATAAAACGATTAATTGGTAAAGATAGTATTTTTAAAAAATAAATTCCAATAAAATAAATTCCAAATTCCAAGTTTGAATTAACAGATAGTATTTGGGATTTTTAAAAGTTGATTTTTAAGATATTTACTCAAAAATCTTAAATAATTTATCCGATAATCTTACTCTAAAAGGCACTTCAAATGTTACTTTATCGCCAATCGTAGCCCTAGCATTTTCAGTTCCGTTTACCAACATTTTTTTTAAAAATAATTCTTCAGTTCCAGTTGTTGGTCCAGAAATTAGGAGGGTATCACCAACTTTTAATTCATTATTTTGAATAATAAAAAGCCCTACTTGTGCTTTCACATAATAATGTTCAATTTTACCAAGCATTACTTTTTTTACTTTTATTTTTTGGCGAATGTCTTTTAGTGTAGCTACGCTTATTTCGCTTTTGTCTTGGGTTTGAGCTACAGCCAATGATTTATCTGAAAGTTCTCCTGAATGTTTGAACAACAATTTATCCGATTTTCCTTTACGAAAAACTTTATTACCTACTTGTTTCCCTCTTCTCAATTGTACTTGTTCTACTAAAGGCAAATGGCTTATTTCCAAACATTCTGAAGAGCAAAAATTTTCCATAATAGCCTTACAATCATTACATTGAATGAATAATAAATGACAACCATCATTCACACAATTAGTGTGATTATCGCATGGTTTTCCGCATTGGTGGCATTGTGAAATGATATCTTCGGTAATCCGTTCGCCAAGTCGATGGTCAAAAACAAAGTTCTTGCCAATAAATTTGCTTTCTAAATTTTCTTCTTTGATTTGTTTAGCATAATTAATAATGCCGCCTTCCAATTGAAAAACATTTTTAAATCCTTGATGTTTAAAATACGCCGAAGCTTTTTCGCAGCGAATTCCTCCAGTGCAATACATCACCAAGTTTTTATTTTCTTTAAAATCTTTTAATTGTTCATTGATAATTGGCAAACTTTCTCTAAATGTTTCTACATCTGGAGTAATTGCTCCTTTGAAATGACCAATTTCGCTTTCGTAATGATTTCTGAAATCTACTACAATAGTGTTTGGATCTTCTACTATTTGATTGAATTCCTTCGCTTTTAAATGAACCCCAATATTGGTTACATCAAAAGTTTCGTCGTTCAATCCGTCGGCTACAATTTTGTCACGGACTTTTACGGTCAATTTCAAAAACGAATGATCATCGTGTTCCACAGCCACATTCAAGCGGATATTTTTCATGAAATCATAAGCTTCAAGTGTTTCACGAAAGGCCTCAAAATTCTCGGCTGGAACACTCATTTGAGCATTAATTCCTTCTTTTGCTACATAGGTTCGACCCAAAGCGTCGAGTTGGTTCCATTGAATAAATAAATCGTCGCGAAATTTTTTAGGATCTTCAATTTTGGCATACGCATAAAACGACAACGTAAAGCGTTGTTTACCTGCTTGATCAATAAGCTCGGCACGTTCTTCTGCGCTTAAGGTGTTATACAGTTGCATGCTATAAACGTTTAAGTGAGAAATAGGTTTTGAACTCTAAATGGAAGAATTCGGTACAAAGATAATTTGAAAATTTGAAAATGAGCTAATTTGAAAATGAAAAAACCTTTTAGAAATTGCTTTCCAAAAGGTTTTAATACTGATTTGCTCTAGATTAACAAAATTCTGCGTAGGCGTCTTTCAAGTTTTCTGCAATCATTTCGGCTGGGCGGCCTTCAATGTGATGGCGCTCTAACATGTGAACTAATTCGCCATTTTTGAATAACGCCATACTTGGCGACGATGGCGGAAACGGAAACATATGTTGACGAGCAGCATCAACCGCATCTTTATCAACTCCTGCAAAAACGGTTACTAAATGGTTTGGTTTTTTAGCTCCGTCTAAACTCATTTTGGCTCCCGGACGCGCATTACGAGCAGCACAACCACAAACTGAATTTACAACTACAAGGGTTGTTCCTTCAGCTTTTATGGCATTTTCTACTGCTTCAGCATTGTATAAATCTTGAAAACCAGCGTCAGAAAGTTCTGCTCTCATTGGTTTTACCATTTCCTCTGGATACATATTAGTTGTGATTTAAGATTAAGGATTCTCGAATTTCGATTATAAAATCATTACAAAGATAATGACTATTATAATTTTATAATAATTTAGATTATAAAGTTTTGTTATTTTTTGATAGAAGAATAAAATTAAAAAAATCTTTCAAATAATGCTCTAACAAAAAGGTCTTTGGGACATTTCCAAATAATTTTCAAATCTTCCCAAAACGTAGTTTCTTCATCTAAGAATTTAAAAACTATAGATGGATTCCCTTTTTTAAATAATGATGAAAAAACTTTAGAACCCAAATCATTTCTTCTGAATAAAACATCAATAAACAACAAATCGTAGAACCAAAATTTATCTTTTTTGTGAAATTTTCTAAAATCGGAGTTGCCCTGTAAAAATGAAACCAACTTCTTTACTTTTTTTGTGGTATTTTTAAAAGTATAACCCGTGCTGGCTTTGGTCCATCCTCCGGCAGAACCAATATGCAAAATGTTTTTGGTGTTGTGTTTCCAAAATTTATAGCTCGTCATCGGGATATTTCCTTGTTCTTTTTCTACAATTTCATATTCGGAAATTCCTAGTTTTTCAATGTATTTTACAATTTCATATTCGTATTCCGATTTTGGGAGTAACTCTTTTGAAAACAACGTATATTCTAATAATGCTTCGGTAGAAGATGTTGGAAGTACATACATGAATCGTGTATTTCCTTTCTGCTCAATAGAAAAATCCATAAAGGTTGCCGTGTTTTTATCAAATACTTCTTGTTTCGATTTTATAAACCAACCTATAAAATGTTGTTGCAATAAAGGATATTTTGCTTGATTTTTTATAAGATTAGGGTCGTAAATGGAATTGAAAATTTTATTACTAGTATAACTTTCAGTTTCAGTTTTAACATAGCAATGATTTTCTAATTCTTGAAAACCGATGACTTTTTGATTGACAATATGAATGTTATCTTGTTTAGAAATTAAATAGAAAACTAGATTGTAAAAATCCAATCCGCGAATCATTTTATATTGGTTCGGTTTCAAATTTAGATTTCTTAAGTAGTTTTCATCCACAAAAAGTGCCTCGCCCCATTTTTTAGAGACAATTTCATCAAAAAGCGAAGAATTATCCCAAAAACACCACGTTCTATCGTTGCTTTTTTTCGAATGTTCATCCAATAATAAAATGGTTTTATCCTTAAATTTTCTAGACAATATCATTTCATAAACCGTCATCAAAGCCGATAATCCTGAACCTGTGAAAATGTAATGATAGTGTTTCATGTTTCAAATATATATATTCTTTAAATTTTAATCGTTATTTTTGAACTGAATAAGAAAAGATTATGGGCAATTCATTAGAAGAAGTAAATCAATCGATTACTACAGAGGGAAAGAAAACTGGATTTAGAAAAATCTTGGCTTTTCTTGGACCGGCCTACTTGATTAGTGTTGGCTATATGGATCCTGGTAATTGGGCCACCGATTTGGCTGGGGGAAGTCAGTTTGGGTATTCTTTACTTTGGGTTTTGTTGATGAGTAATTTAATGGCATTACTTTTGCAAAATTTGAGTGCGCGATTGGGAATTGTTACACAACGCGATTTAGCACAAGCATCTCGTGAAACGTATTCGTCATTTATCAATTATATTCTTTATTTTCTGGCAGAAATTGCTATTGCGGCCTGCGATTTAGCTGAAGTTCTCGGTATGGCAATCGGAATTAATTTGCTCACCGGATTGCCTTTAATTTATGGTGTTTTGATTACTGTTTTAGATACATTTTTACTTCTTTTTTTAATCAATAAAGGAATGCGAAAAATGGAAGCTTTCATCATTGCATTGGTTTTGATTATTGGATTTTCGTTCATTTTTGAAATAATTTTTGCCGAGCCGGAAATGGGAAAAGTGTTGACTGGATTAATTCCAACATTACCAAATAAAGCCGCTTTATATGTTGCCATCGGAATTATTGGAGCTACAGTGATGCCCCATAATTTGTACCTGCACTCGTCTTTAGTTCAAACACGAAAATTTGATAGAAGCAAAGCCGGAATAAAACAAGCGTTGAAATACAATTTTATTGATGCTACGATTGCTTTAAATTTAGCATTTTTTGTGAATGCTGCAATTTTGATTTTAGCAGCAGCTACATTCTATAAAAATGGATTATTTCATGTGGCCGAAATTCAAGACGCACATCAATTATTAGCGCCGATTTTAGGAAATAAATGGGCGCCGATTTTATTTGCAGTTGCCTTAATTGCTGCTGGACAAAGTTCAACAATAACAGGAACTTTGGCCGGACAGATCATAATGGAAGGATATTTGAATTTTAGAATTCAGCCCTGGGTTAGACGAATTATTACGCGTTTAATTGCTATTGTTCCAGCGGTAATAGTGATTTTAGTTAATGGCGAGAGCGCTATTGGAAAAATGTTAATTTTTAGTCAGGTAATATTAAGTTTACAATTGGGTTTTGCTATAATTCCGTTGATCCATTTTGTTTCAGATAAATCAAAAATGAAAGGATTCCATATTAGTAAAGTTACTCAAATTACCTCTTGGATTGTAGCTTTGATAATCGTTTCGTTGAACGCCAAATTGGTTTTTGATGAAATAAGTGGTTGGTTACAAATTTCAGATAACCCAACATTTCTTTGGTTAACTATTGTTCCATTGGCTGTCGGATTTTCAATTTTACTACTTTATATTGTTTTCAAACCCTTTATTAATAAAGCAAAACAGGAAATTCAAAATCATTTACCTCATAATTTTGAATTGAATTTTTCTAAAGTTGCCACTTATAACAAAAAGAATATTGCTATTTCTGTCGATTTTTCAAACGCGGATCAAATTGCTATCAATAGTGCTTTTGAGTTGGGAGGTAAAGAAGCCCATTATACTTTAATACATGTTGTAGAAACTATTGGAGCCATTTTTTATGGTGATAATATAAAAGACTACGAGACCACAATTGATGAAAAACTATTAATTGAATATAAAGAAATTTTGACGTCCAAAGGATTCAATATAGACATTCAATTAGGATTTGGAAAACCAAATGAAGCAATACCTAAAATTGTGAATCAAGGAGTTTTTGACATCTTAGTAATGGGAACACACGGGCATTCGGGTTTAAAAGATATTCTATTTGGCACAACAGTTGATAAACTCCGTCATAAGATTTCGATTCCGTTATTCATAGTAAAAAATAAATAATGAAAAAGATTATACCGATTTTATTTTTATTTTTTAGCATTTCTTTTCATGCTCAAAGCACCATTAAAATCACAACCAAGAAATGTATTTCTAAAAAAGGATTTTATTTACGATTGAAATCGGTTTTTGATGATTCACGTTGTCCTGAAAATGTTCAATGCATCAGGGCAGGAGAAGTTTCAGTTCTAGTAGCGCTTTATAATGACAAACAATTATTAGAAGAAAAAACCATTATTTTTAATTCAAAAAATCGTGAAGAAAATATTAAATGGTTTGAAAATTATCTACCCAAAAAAATTAAAGGAATTGGCGTGATGCCTTATCCCAAAGAGGGCGTAGAAGTAAACCCCAAAAAGCAGTATGTCAGCATTGTTTTTGTAGATTAGTGACATCCACAATCATCATTGTCTCTACAATTTTTTTTTGATTTCTTTTTGCCAAAAAACTTATTGTACAAATAAGCTAATGCAATTCCTAAAGCAAAGTAAACTAGTATTTCTTGCATCTTAATTATTTTAAAAATTGATAAGCTAAAAGGGCCGTTAAATAT
>Ga0209499_1000096_pt1 | contig 61520 bp, 60 predicted proteins | sample C_130208_EF_Meta_FD_187306 | JGI IMG/M metagenome (GOLD analysis project Ga0209499, IMG submission 187306) | Freshwater microbial communities from Lake Croche, Canada to study carbon cycling - C_130208_EF_MetaG (SPAdes) (version 2) | ecosystem: Environmental > Aquatic > Freshwater > Lake...
CAGGTTAGCGGACCGCCTACCAGGTCTAGTGCGCGCCATAATCACCACATCTAATGAACCATCCTCAAGCTGTGCAGGATCTACAATACTGGCTACCTGAAACATCTGCCCCTGGCAAGGTGCTAACCCAGCCAAGAACCTAGAGATACCTTCACCCTTGACAATAATTGGAAATATCCCAGCTTTTGAATATTTAAATTTAAACTCAGCTTGTTGATTGATGGGCACCTCCATCAATTGAGCTGGCGAACCATCACCAAAATCTACACGAATACCACAGCTTCTAGCATTCGATCCGTTAGAAGACACCAATATCAAACCTTTAATCTCAACGCCTGCAATAGCCGTATTACTGGTATTCACCGTAACCTCAAAGCGCTCAATGTTTTGCGCATGTACACCCAAACCCAGTAACAGCAAAGCCACGCTCAAGAATCGAATACCCACAAAACATCTCCCCAAAATATTCATTTAAATGAGAAAAATCACATTAAAAACAGATAATAAATACAAAAACTGATACATTAACAGGCAATATTGACAATTGTACACGCACCATCATAAATGCAATAGTTCATGCAATAGTTCAAACAATAGTTCAAACAATAGTTCATAAAACCATTTAAACAAGCACATATCCACATAACGCGTATAAATATCCAAATGTCTACTACTTTTAGCATATGATGCACACCGTTCCTTACGCATAGCATACCAATGCCCTTAGCGAGATCTACACTTAGTCAGATATAAACTTAGCCAGACATATAATTAGCCAGACTCACCCTTTTCTAGAAGCATCCTTTGCCATAAACACCCTCAGTCGTCATTATTCTCAGTCGCACCTACCCTTAGTCATATGTAGTCATATCTACTCTTAGTCATATCTACCCTTAGCCACACCCAAACTGAAACTCTTGAGTTTCCCCCACCCCCAAGGACACCGCTTTGAATCAAACACCGCCACGCGCGCGCACCACCACTGACCGCCTGCACCGTAAACCTAAAAAAACCAAAAATGCTAAAACCAAACCCAAATCTGCACAGGCTACCGAGCGCAAAACACCTGCCACTGAAAAAACCAATTTGCACCCGCGCAACAAACACCGTGGTCGCTACGACTTTACACAACTCACCCTCACCAGCCCACAGCTCCAACCCTATGTATTACTGAACCCCTACCAAGAAACCTCCATTGATTTTGCCAATGCAAACTCAGTCAAAGCACTCAACCAAGCACTACTCAAACACTTCTACGGCATTAGCAATTGGGATATTCCCGCACAATACCTCTGCCCGCCGATACCTGGGCGTGCCGACTACATACACTATCTAGCAGATCTGTTAGTGAGCCACAATCCAAGACGCACAATCACAAACATAGCAACACCGACACCGACACCCACAGATACGCTTGAAAATACAGCTATAGCTACAGATACGGCTGCAAACGCAGATATCTCAGCAGGCACAGAACATGCCACTGTCACTGCACCAAAGACGATTCGCGTTTTGGACATTGGTGTCGGTGCAAATGCAATCTACCCCATTATTGGACACCGCGAATATGGCTGGGAATTTGTCGGCAGCGACATCGACCCCGAGGCCCTCCGCAATGCCCAACACATCATTGACAACAACAGTGAACTGACTGGTGCCATCACCCTCCGCCTGCAAGCAGACCCGATGCAGATCTTTAAAGGCGTGATACAAGCCAATGAACACTATGACCTTACGCTATGCAACCCACCGTTTCACCAAAGCCAAGAAGAGGTCGAAGAAAACAATCAACTTAAATGGGAGAGCCTGCGCCAACACGCAGACCCCGAACGTCAACAACGCCACCCAGCACCACACACGGTAGCGCTCAACTTTGGCGGACAAGCCCACGAGCTCTACTGCCCTGGCGGAGAAGTGGCCTTTATCGAACGTATGATCAAAGAGAGCCGCAACTACGCCCATCAATGCACGTGGTTTACCACCATCGTCTCGCGCGGCGCACATCTATCAGAAATCCAAAGCCTGCTCAAACGCGTGCGCGTGAAGCGCCTACAAACGATTGAAATGGCGCAAGGGCAGAAGAAAACTCGATTTGTGGCTTGGGGGTTTTAAATATTTTGAATATAACCAGTGACTACAAAGATTTAGTCATTGCCTTATTAATTATTTTAGTTATTTTATAAAATTCTGAGTAATACTCCTCCCCAGGCTTAGCTTCACTTTTGAAATGATCGAGGTATAGTTTTTTTAATTTTTGCTTAGCTGATTTTCTTTCATCATTGTTACCATTGATTGCCGTATTCACCAGTTGAGTATGTTGAGAACGAACATGATTAGTAACGGTCTCCGGCAAGAGTCCTTCTATATCTTTCTTGCCACTTTCATTAATGCCAATTGGAAAGTAATCATCCGATTTCACCATATTCGCATTTTTTAGATTTTTAATTACCGAATCTTCAACGTCAAGATCAAATGTAACAAAAACACTGCCTTTAAATTGTTTGACAAAACGCAGCATAGCAACATTAAGTTCTGTATAGCCACCGTATGAGTATATTTCACCATCGAAGTTTAGCTTATGCTCACCATGCGCGTGATCTCGAAGCATTTCAAAATAGCACTTATCGATTTCACCTTCAACAAGTAAGAAATTACGACTTCCAGAAAAAATTAAATTTTTCCAAGGCTTAAACTCAGCATCAGAATAACCTAAAACTGGCGTGTTATATAAGTTCATGCTACGCGCGATTGATTACTACAAATCAAATCAAAGACCTAGCCTCTAAAGCTCCAACTTGAATAGTCACAATGATGATCAGATCCACCGCGCAGGCGTGGGAGTGATGTTTCTTGCAGATTTACAGCTGCCTCGAACCCAATATAAACATACGCCATCACCTACCAAGGAATGTCCTCACCCTTGTAATCAATAAAATGTGCCCCTGCTCTAGCGGGCAATATTCTCAAAGCAGCGAGCATGCCTGACACTGACTCCGCAGGCTCTAGTAAATGGCTCACTCCACTTGCAAATGGTAGAGATAAATTCGATCTGACTGTGCCCGGTTGTAGCGCTACAACACGCAATTCAGGGTTTTTGCGTTGCAACTCTATGGCTGCTGTGTGTAACACCATGTTGAACGCCGCTTTAGAGGCCCTATATCCATACCACCCGCCTTTTTTGTTATCGGCAATACTACCGACTCGCGCTGAGAGCTTGGCATAGATTGCAGGCCCTCGCGCTAACAACGGTGCGAAGCAGCGCAACACCATGGCTGGGCCAATAGTATTGAGTTGCAAGCTGTGTAGTAATTGTTCAGCATTCACGCTGGCCAACGATTTTTCAGGGCCTTGATTTTGGATGGTTAACACGCCGGTAGCATCAATGATGATTGAAAATGGACCTCTAGCACTAGATACCTGCGCCTGCGCTTGAATAGATGCTGGGTCTAACAGATCAAAGCCACTGCAATGCGCCCTAGAGATCATTTCAACATGGGTGCAATGCGGATCTAAACGCAATTGATCCACAAAGGCCGCCCCTATTGCTCCGGTAGCGCCAATGACCGCGGCGATGTATGGGCTATTTAATAGCTGGTGGTTATTGGCTTTATGGTGCATTAGGATACCTACGCTAAAATTAAGTTGGTTGCACAACGTTCAAAGCGCGTACAAAGTGCGCACTAAGCGCACAAAGAAAACCCCGCATGATGCGGGGCTTCTATATCATCGGTCAGTTATGCTAAATCGCTTAACCCTTTTTAGCCCAGGCCGAACACCAACCTTTACCCGCTACTTGCTTACCCGCAAATATGGGGCAACCACCGGCTGCTGAGCCTGCTGCACCTTGATACAAAGCACAGTTACCGCAAACCTGACCTGCAGCATATTTAGGCTGTTTGACTTTATCTACTTTAGTTGCATCAGCCTTGTAGCCTAATGCACTGGCTTGAGGGTCTGATTCAGCAACCATTGACTGTGCATTGGCTTTTACAATCACCCCTAAACTAATACAAGTTGCAGCAGCTTGTTTAAAAAATGTTCTACGTGGGTTAATCGCTTTATCAATCGCATTACTCATACAAACTTCCTTTCATATAGACAAAAATAAATAAATTCAAAACAACTTCGAGATTTACTTCTTCAACATCAACCGTTGTATGAGAGGCCTGAATTTTAAAAAACTCACATAAGCAAACTCTATTAACCCAAGCACACCCGGCATTCGTGCCATTAGCGCAAGATAATTCCATACGGGCAATTGCGCCCAAATAAAGACAAAAGCGGCGGCGCCAGATATCAAATCTCCGTTAGGCGCTTGAACGTGAAACCGTTGCATGAGTACCTGCTGAGTATGGCCTAGAGGCGGAACAAAGTCTGGGGTGGTGACGTCAACCCAGGCAATATTGTACTGGGGCGCAATGCTTCGGTATTGATTAATCTCAATAGTACACAGCGGACAAGAGCCATCGTAGAAGACTGTTGTACATCGTTTAGAATCTGGCATTTTCGAGTGAATCCAAGTATTTGTGGTGAATAATCTACCAACACGGCAAATGAATGATACGTTTGGGCTAACTCAATCTATGGAGTCAATCTACATAGGCTTAATGCTCAAAATGTATCACACGGTAAACTAAAGCGATATAATTTCGATACGCAAAATAAATTCTTACTCCAATATAATTTAACTAAACGATTCGCTATTTTGAAATATTTAGGCTTGAATAAGCAAACTGGAGTCGTTCATTGGCTCCAAATGAACGCCATTTGACTGATCATAATTCGCCAAATCACGCTAATGAACAAGCCAAAACTAAAGATTTTATTTGTCTGTATGGGTAATATCTGCCGCAGCCCTACCGCTGAGGGCGTATTCAGACAAAAGCTCGTGGATCATCATCTAACAGATGAGGTGGTGATTGACTCCGCCGGCACCCACAATTACCACCCTAATTCGCCCCCCGATGGACGTAGCCTTGCTCATGCCATGCGCCGCGGCTATAACCTCACCAATTTACGCGCACGGGCTGTGACTGACCATGATTTCGAGGATTTTGATTTGCTCTTGACTATGGACTGGGACAACCGCGCCTTACTCGAAGAGCGTTGCCCGGAGCACCTACAGCACAAAATCAAAGGCTTTGCCGAGTTTTTAACAGTCAGTCATGCCAGCGTTATTCCAGATCCCTACTATGGTGGCGACCAAGAATTTGAACAGGTATTAGATCTGATTGAAGAAGCCTCAGATGGGCTTTTAAAATTAGTCATTAAACAAATGAACAATCATTAAGCCTCTTAATGACCATAAATCATGTCCATACATCAATTTAATGCACAATCGATAGACGGCACCAACATCTCGTTTGCAAATTACGCTGGCCGTGTATTATTGATCGTCAACACTGCGAGCGCCTGCGGTTTCACACCACAACTGACTGGCTTAGAAACATTGCATCGTAGCTACCACACCAAAGGTTTAACAGTGATCGGGTTTCCTTGCAACCAATTTGGCGCACAAGATCCAGGCACCAATGCAGAGATTGGCGCATTTTGCGTCAATCACTACCACATAACTTTTACCCTCATGGAAAAGATCGAGGTGAATGGCGCAAATGCACATCCGCTGTACCAGTGGCTTAAATTACAAGCCCCCGGCGTTTTGGGGAGCACAGGTATTAAGTGGAATTTCACTAAATTTTTAGTTGACCGCCAAGGTCAGGTGATCAAGCGCTACGCCCCAATCGATAAACCCGAGCGCATTGCCGCTGATATTGAAGCTGCATTAGCCTAATGCAATGTTTAAAGGCAATAAAAAAAATCTACCGAGTAAGCTCTGCGTGGCGTGCGGACGTGTGATGACTTGGCGTAAAGCATGGGCCAAAAATTGGACCGAAGTGCTATATTGCTCTGATGCTTGTAGAAAACATAAAGGCAAATCCACAGATGACCGCCTCCAAAGACCAGATTAAATTGAACAAATTGAGCAAATTGAAAACAACTAAAAAATCTAGTAAATCTAATAATACTAACAATACTAATAAATCGAAAAAATCGACTATCAGAAACTTAGTAATTATTTTAGGTGATCAACTCGATGCATCATCAGCCGCGCTGAATGATTTTGATCCTAGCCTTGATGCGATTTGGATGGCAGAGGTTGCCGAGGAATCCACGCACATCACTTCGTCCAAGCAAAGAACCACATTTTTTTTAAGTGCCATGCGACACTTTGCTGCACACTTACGCGAACAAGATTGGCCTGTGCTCTATAGCGAGCTAGATGCAGCAGACAACTCTGGCACCTTAGCAGGTGAACTCACTAAAACAATTCAGCAACATAGCCCCCAGCAGTTAATCATGGCCGCACCTGGCGACTGGCGTGTATTACAAAGCTTACGCACTGTTGCGCGCGATCATCAGCTCGCAATTGATATTCGAGATGACGCACATTTTTTTACAACAGTACGTGAATTTATGCAGCATGCATCTAATCGCAAACAACTTCGGCTTGAATTTTTCTATCGCGAAATGCGTCAAAAAACCGGCATCTTAATGGATGGCGCTAAACCGATAGGTGGCAAATGGAACTTCGATATTGAAAATCGCGGTAGTTTTGGCAAGCACGGTCCTGGCCAGTTGCCACAACCTTCTCAATTTGCGCCTGATGCCATCACGCAACAAGTGATGCGCATCGTCAATCAACAATTCCCTGACCACCCCGGATCAAACGATACCTTTGCATGGCCTGTGACCCGCAACCAGGCACTACAAGCGTTACAATCTTTTATCGAACAACGTCTACCCAGTTTTGGGCTCTATCAAGATGCACTCTGGGAGGGTGAGGTTTGGCTATACCACTCACACCTATCGAGTGCTTTAAATCTTAAACTCCTGAACCCCAAAGAAGTGATATCAGCAGCAGAGACCGCCTATACACAAGGCCATGCCCCACTAGAGGCGGTTGAGGGGTTTATCCGTCAGTTGCTGGGCTGGCGTGAATACGTGCGTGGCATTTACTGGATGAATATGCCCGATTATCAACACAGTAATGCATTCAACGCAAACGGCCAATTACCCGATTTTTTCTGGACGGGGGACACCAATATGGCATGCTTACGTGATGCCATCACCCAAACGCTCAAACATGGCTATGCACACCACATCCAAAGACTTATGGTCACCGGGCTCTATACCTTATTACTTGGAGTCAACCCCAAGCAAGTACACGAATGGTATTTAGGGGTATATGTTGATGCTGTGGAGTGGGTTGAATTGCCAAACACCATTGGCATGAGTCAATTTGCTGATGGCGGTCTTATGGCGAGTAAGCCATACATTGCGAGTGGCAAATACATCGATCGCATGAGCAACCATTGCAAAACATGCCGCTTCGATCCTGCACAATCTACAGGAGAAAATGCCTGCCCATTCACCACCTTGTATTGGGATTACCTGAGCAAGCATGCAGATACCTTAGCAAAAAACCCGCGAATGCTGATGCAACTCAAAAACCTAAACAGACTTTCTAAAGAGCAAAAAATCGCAATCCATATCCAGGCAGAACAACATCGGGCGATGATTTAAAAAGCATTGCCCTAGACGCTGATCTGCTTTTGCAGTGAATCACAAAGGCGCTAAATAGCTTTGAATCGATTTAGGTATCGCTCGAAATATAAAGCGCCTACACGGATGCCAAAACACTGATAGCAACAATAATCCAAAGCCGATAAACAATGAAGCATAAGAAAATCCCAAACTAAGCGTGGATAAATTCTTAAATACTGTAGAAAAGGTGTAAATCACATAAATTAAAGAAGACACCATCAGTGCGCGACGATCTATGGCCAGCGACACAATACCCATCACGATATATAAAGCAATTACTGTATACACTTTCAAGGTGGTCACTTCACCATCAAAAACATGTACCATCGAAAATATAGGATGGACAAGTGCTGGCGCAGCCAATAAATGTAACCAAAATGCAGTATCAGACTGCCTAGATATTCGGCTTGGATCTTGACGATCCCAATACATTGCCAGCGCAAATGCGATGACACCACCAACCAATACATAATAGGTAAAATATTGATCTGCGACAGGTATAAAATAGTTAATGCTAAATATAATCAGTATTAACAAAGCACCAAGACCCATCGCTGGTGCTAACGGCACTCTAAAACGCATCCAATGCAAGCCTATACCAACAGCAGCCAAAAGCGCGCTCAACATGGTCATTAAACTTGAACGCGATCCTGTTCCAAAAGTGCTCTCTAATCCGTTAACGACTAAACCTTTGGATTTAAGTGTCTCGTCGAGGGCGGTCACTACAAAGCTACCAGTAAAGAACAATCCTGCGACAAACGCACATAAAAATACAATACCTGGCAATGACATGCGCTGTTTGCGTACGAAATATTCTGCTAACAACCACGCAAAACCAGCAGGAACAATCCCACTGGCCCAAGGTGCAACGAGCTCTTTAGTAATCTGGTAGGTTGCTACTAATAGTAACAAACCAGCGATTACAATAAAAATATCGTTAAACCCACTCACTAAACGCAAATGCTCTTCATCCACGTGAGAACCAACGCGCTGACTTTCAGCAAATGAACGAAAAGCTCTAGCTGATTCGTGCGAAAGAACTCCAGCCTTCACTGCTGCATCAATATCATCATTGCTATACATAATCTAACACTACCCCCTTAAAATCAAAAAATATAAGGATAATACGCTTAATTTAAAGGGTCAAGTTAGGTTCAAATTTAAAAATTCAATGGAATGCACGCTCACGAAGTCATATTTATTTAACAATTACGGCTCATCCGGAATTGCAAAGGGGCGAAAAGTAAAGCTCCTACCCTATTATCCTTCTGTGTTTCGCACCTGACGCTATCATCAGACACTCATATCCAGAAAATGCCTAGTTTTTACCTTTAATCACTAGGAAGGTCATTTCAACCCCTCACCTGCACCCCTTTTATGGGGTCATTTAAGAGCTCAAACTCTACAGCAGTGCACCCCAACATTCCCGCAGTATGTTTTAGTAAAAATTTAAATACTCTATATACATTTACGCGTTTAGTAACGATCAAAATGCAAAAAAAATTTCCAGAACTTTAACTCTTCTGGAAATTTTTTTAATACATTAAAGCGAAAAATATTATCTGTTTATGAATTAGGAGAAAGTTTCTAATTTTCCATCTAATGAAATCAAACCTAATTTTGAATCCATTGCTGGAAACCGCTCTTTAAGCTGACGCCGAAACTCCAAGAGAGCTTCTTTATGCGTTTGTGTTTCAATTTCTGGGTTGGCAACCTTCGCCTCGCCATAGGCGATTTTTGCTGCACCACAATCTCGATGATTAACTACAATAACTTTTTTGATGTTATGCAGCTGAATTGAAGCGCCTAGATTATCCCAAAACGTTTTTTGCCATTCTTGAAATGCTGGGGCCACAACAGCAATGGAGGCTCCAGCAATAGTGAAGGCACTGTATTTTCCGCTTAGCCCATCAGCTGCCTGCTGTTGTTTAACCAAATCTTGAAAGCGAGGGTCAATACAAGACAAGACCATCGCTTCGTAATTACCGGATGCCGCTTGAACACCTGAGGTCAACAGACCAATGGAGCTAAACAATACAGCGCCACCAGCAAATTTCATGAATTGACGGCGAGATATATTATTAGATAAAACAGCACCACAGCACCCAACCGAATGAGTGTCAGCAAGAATTTTTGATACCTTCATCTGAAAGCCTTTTAAAATATATATTTAATAAAAAGATTAATGGAATTAATACAATTAATACAATTAATACAATATTAGACTATCATAAAGTAATTCATAGGAAAATAACTTTTCATAATTATTTTATTTTTTATTTTATGTTTAGCGTATTCATTATCTGGATTAGCAAAAATTAAGGCCTTATTACATGCAATATAATTTTCTACGGCAACTTTTCAATTTAATATTTTTAGTATTGATAATAATGTTGTCTTTTACAGCTCAGGCGCAAGATGGTACTCCAGAAGAGGCCCACTTACCCAGCACTACTAGCCTGCTACTTCGTGTGGTCATAGATATCAATTCTAAATCGTTATCAAGCGAGACCATAGAGTCTTTAGTACGAATTGATCGTGAGGGCGCGATAGACGAACACAGCAACCTCCGGATTTCTTTTTCTAAATCGATGCAAAAGCTGGATATCTTGTCCGCTTATACCCTCACCCCTACAGGTAAAAAGATTCCGGTCGCATTAAACTCAATCAAAATACAAGATCATGCAGTCAGTGTGCATAATGCTGAATTTAGTGACTCAAAAGTTAAAGTGGTGATCTACCCAGAAGTCAACATTGGTAGCGCAGTGTATATCAAGTATCGCAAAACCAACTTGAAGTCACCGTTGCCTGGCCATGATTTTCATGACTATAATTTTCATCCTAGCTCGATAATCAAAGATGCCAAAATTTCTATCACCCACAGCAATAAGATCAAGTTATACCTAGACACGCCTCAATTAGTTGGTGGTTTAGTTAAAGCACCCAAAGGCAAAGTTCGCTACGAGTATAGCTATCAACAACTGAAAAACCTTGAGCTTGAACCAGGTACTGTTGATTACGAAGATTTTGCCGCAGGCTATTTTGTTAGCACGATTAAAGACCCGATGGAATTAGGTCGCATCTACCAACATCACGCCACACCTAGAATGACGATCACCCCCGAAATTCAAAACCTAGCAAAAAAAATTACATTGGGCCTTACCAATCGCCGCGACAAAATCAATGCGCTCTTTACGTGGGTCAGCATGAATATTCGGTATGTATCAGATGTGGTTGAGCGTGGCGGTTTAATCCCGCATTCTGCCGCTCAAATTCTGGCGGTTCGCTATGGGGATTGCAAAGATCACTCCACCATGATGTCAACATTGCTCAATGCAGTAGGTATTGATAATACCCCCGCCTTAATTAATTTGGGTAATTCCTATCAAATACGATCTGTTGGCACAGTGGCCCCGTTCAATCATGTCATTACTTATATACCTAGCGAAGACATCTATATTGATAGTACATCAAGGGTCAACAGACCTGGACTACTCCCCTCTGAGTTATTAGGTAAGCCGGTAATCTGGACTAAACTGGCAAAGCTTGGCACCACACCTACCCCGAAAGCCTCTGATAGCTTTATCAAGAGTAGTGTTGTGCTCGTTGTTGATCCCAATGGTGAGGTCAGTGGCGAAGCTACAGATACTTATTGGGGTCGTGCCGAATGGAATATGCGTGATTGGGCAGAGTCCTCACGCAATTACTCAGTGGCGCGTAATGTGAGGACTATTCTTAGCGATCAAGGTGATATTGGCTCAGGAGAATATACCTTTGATGATCCGTATAAAGTTTCTCCTGGTTTTGAATTTAAATCGAAATACACACTACAACCTAACACCAATTTTCCAGGGCCAGGCGGATGGCACATTCCAATTGGTTTAGCCAGTGCTGAAATGGCAGCTTTTGCCAAAAATAATCTTCTCGTTAATAGGACTCAAGCTTGGAAATGTCTTGCAGCTACTTATCAAAATCATTACACCATCCAATTTCCCGACAACGTCAAACTTACACACATCCCACAGAACGTGGCATTTAATGGCGACGCATTTCAATATCAAGCCACCTATGCTCAAATAGGCAATACTGTTACCGTCTCTCGAACCTTGATTCGTGACTATCAAAAAGCGATTTGCGACCTCTCCGATTGGGTTGAACGTAAAGTCATTGATTTAGTTATCAAACGCGATCTACGATCGCAAATTATTTACGAGTAAACGCATACGGCACTATATTTGGCGCAAAGATTACGTTTTTGGATGAAGCCCCCTCGCTCACTAGCACGCCCGTCTTCTACTGACCAACCAACCGCCATGCTCATCCGTTTGGAAGACCTTACGGGATGATGTAGCTTCAGCTACTGATGTTCAATTTGAAACTACAGCGACCGTTAGCAATGCCGGTCTACCTGGCCCGCACCTTGTGATGATTGACCTGCCCAGCAGAAATAAAATCAATATAAATACCTGATTTTAATAATAATTTTATTTATAACTGGCACTTTAATTACTCTAGTCATTCCAATCATTTTGAAAATCTTTCCCAAATACATCAATGATTACAATTTTCAAACAACTACAAAGCCCTGAAATACCATTAAATATTAATTAAAATATATTGAACCTTTATTAAACCTTTATTGAACCTATATAATAGTTTCAATCAAGGTCAAATAAACCGACTGCAGTATCAATTTAAATCATTGTAGTGTCGGGTGATGATGACTTGAGCCCTCAGGAACAATACTAAGGATGCCATGGAAAACAACCCTCGAAACATCACATATCATCTGAAGCTAGATGATGGAAAAGAGTTTAGGTTTGCAGTGCAAGTCGATCGCAATCCCAAAAAACCAAGGTCTCAAAAGCTACCCACTTGGGCTGCACTAGATTTTGAAAAATGTCCGCATTGCCCGCTGAGTGGCACTCCTGATGATGTATGTCCAGCAGCAGCCGATATCGTGCCTATCGTTGAACGATTCTCAGAATTAACGTCTTATACCCGCGTTCAAGTAAGCGTCATTACACCAGAACGCGTAGTGCATAAAAACACCGATATGCAACAAGCTCTAGGCGCATTAATGGGATTAATCCTAGGCTCTAGCGCCTGCCCTATTCTTTCTAAGCTTCATCCCATGGCGGAGACTCACGTTCCGTTTGCCTCATCACAAGAAGCGATATTTAGACTGATCAGCACGCACCTGACTGGATGTTTTTTTCGTGATGAAAAGCCTAGTATTAATGCGTTAAAGCAGTTACTCACCGATGTTGATGAACTGAATCGGGCATTTATCGAACGATTGCGTGCTGCAACCTCTAATGATGCAAACCCCAATGCGTTAGTAATACTGCAGAGCCGATCCTTAATGAGTAGCTTAAGTTTAGAGGATGGCATTAAACAAATTCGAAAATGGTATGGCTTAGCACCTTAAGGCAATACCTCAATAGCACCCTTCATTCCTGCCGCATAATGACCGGGCTCAAAACAAGCCATTTCCCAGGTGCCTGGTCGGTTAAATGTCCATAACAGTTCGCCGCGCTGACCTGGTTCTACACTGACAGCATTATCATGATGATGCGCTTGGCCAGCTTGCATTTCACGAGCATGCTTAGCCAACTCTTCGGCTTGGCCTAATACTAGTTCATGACGTATTCGTCCATTGTTAACCACAATCAGGCGCAACCTTTCACCAACCTTAGCTTGCCAACGTTGCGGTATGAACCGCATTTGATCATCCATCTGAATTCGCACTTCGCGTATCACCCCATTAGCAACAATTGGGGTGCTAGGTGCATTAGTGAGTGCATTAGGGAGTGCAAAAGTCTGTTGCAGCATAGGACTCACATGATGTGAGTGATCATGCTGATGATCGTTATGCAGATCACCCCGTAACCACATCCATCCTGACACGGCACCGGCTATAACAGTAATGCTTGCAATACCGGTATACCACCACATATTCCGTGTTGAATCCTCTGGTTGCTCGGTTGACCACCATAGCGCTAACACACTCAATCCAAAACCTAAGGGCACCACCCAAACGCTACGCTCTGGAGAGTCTGGAAAATGCTGAAGACCACCAGTAAAGAATCCAAAGCCAATCGATGCGAGAATACCAACTCCTAATAATTCACGCCAACTCTGCCGAGGGCCTGGGCTATAACGGCGCTCTAGCATGCATCCAATAATGTAAAAGACTACGCCTAGCGTAGCTGTAAAAAATGAACGCGTTTCACTAAAAAAACCATGATTGACAGCGCCGGCAATAAAACTAATACCCGAGTATTTAGCCAGCGTAGATAAGTGTTGAATGTGGAATTGCATGTTCACGGTCTCAATGTCATTAAAGTAAATCAGTAGCATCTACTGGGTCGGCCGCTGATGAGGCACGCCACACTGAAGATGGCATGATATGGAATAATTTCAAGCGCGGAGTCTAAACTAGATCTGGTCTAATTTCAAATTTATCTTTTTAATCAGCAACTTAAATCTCAATAATTCAGATTGAATATGAGCTGCCAATTGTTGCGGCGTGCCAGGATCCGCATCAATCCCTTGACGCTTTAAGTGCTCCTTAAGATGCGCTTGAGTGAATACATTATTTACCGCAGTATTAAGTAGCCGAATAATGTCAGAGGAAGTCCCTCGAGGGGCAACCAGGGCATTCCAGGAGTTAGTGCCAAAACCAATCACTCCACCTTCTGCGACAGTTGGCAAATCAGGCAGCGAGAACGATCGACGTGCTGATGAAACCGCCAACATTCGTAACTTACCGCTTAACGCATGTGGTTGAACAATGGAAATACCCCCAAACATATAAGCCACTTGACCACTGAGCAAGTCAATAATTGCTGGCCCTGTACCCTTATAGGGTATATGTACTACTTCGATATTCGCCATAGACTTAAACAATTCCCCAGCGAGATGAGCGCCAGCACCCGTGCCTGCAGACGCAAAGCTCAATCGACCTGGATTAGCTTTTGCATAACTGATTAACTGGGTCACGGTATTGGCCGGTACCTGCGGATGCGTGGTTAACACATAAGGCTGTAAAGCCAACATCGAAATCGGCAGGAAATCACGCTCTGGATCGTAAGACAACTTTGACAGCAACACAGGGTTAACCGCTAATGTAGTTACAGTAGCCACCAATAACGTATAACCATCATGAGGCGCTCGGGCTGCAATCTCAGCACCAATTACAGAGGCAGCACCACCGCGATTATCAACCACAACCGATTGACCCAATTGCTTAGCCAAACCTTCATTGAGATAACGTGCAATTAAATCAGTAGGGCCTCCTGGGGGATAAGGCACAATCAGACGTATCGGTCGGTCTGGGTAGGCTGCTCTCGCAGCATGGTAACACTGCAATCCAATTAAAAAATATAAAAAAAACACAACAACGAATCGAGTTAATTGAAACATTCGCAATCCAACGTCATTCAATAAAGGTGGGAAAATACTATATAAGCCATCAGTCAATGCTTAATATTTAATATTTAATATTTAAAATTTAAAATTTAAAATTTAATACTTAATACTCAAGCCTCCAGTTAAATTCCTCACATGATGATTATTTAAATAAAAAATTATCTTGCAAAATATTCCTTGGTTGTGTCCAATGCTACACCCTGTAGGAAAATTGCAGTATCAGAATCTAATCCGCCCGTAAATTTAACGCCTACAGGCGATCTCCCATAAAGTGTTGCATAAACGGTAGCGGCAGCTAAATACGACCCAGCTAGACTTGGGTGGCGTTTATCCAGCTGATAGAGCTCTAGGTCTGGCCGTAGCTTAATCGCTCTAGCGAATGCTAGACCAGCTGGAATCACCAACATATCGTTATTATTACCAGCGGTTGTGTAGGCTTCAGCTAATGGTATAGCCATTTCAGGTTTATCTTTATAAGCCCACGACATAAATAAAATAGGAGTCGCCCCATTTTTACGAACAATATCGCTTTGTTTTTTAGCAAATTCGTAAAAAGTACTTTTCAGTTCAGGATGAATTGGACACTGACTGCAGTCCATCATAATCACGCCATCAAACTGACGTCCTGGTTTATTGAAGATAATTTCATTATCACCAACAAACGAATAGCGACCAATGCCATTGGGACGGAAATAGGATTCCATATCATGCCATTCCAAACCAGATCCGCTGATTGTTACCGAAGTCCCCCGGGGTCGCGCTTGTGGATCAGCTGAACGCACAAAATTACCGTAAATATTATGCATGCTGTTATTGTAGTAAAAGAAACTATTGCCAACCCACATGATTGAAATGGGTGCCGCGGTCAGGTTTCTTTTAGATTGTGTCTGTGCATTAGCTACATGACAAATTGCACAAACGACAAATAGAAAAATAAACTGACGTAAAAATTGATTCAGGAAAGTCATATCACTACCCTCTATAAAAATAGAATTAAAAAATATTGCTAATTATTAATAAATATTAATAAATATTAATAAATATTAATAAATATTAATAAATAATGCATATATCTGAAATCAAATAAAAGAACTATCTCACTAGATTCGCTCACTTAAAGCGATTGCTTTAATCTTACACCGAAAATAGTCAATTATCCTCCCAACATCATGAGATCATATAGTTATCAATTGAATACTTGTTTGATAAAGCCAAGCTACATACCGCAGCAGAAATGGTGCGCTGCATTAAATTCCCATTGGCAGCAAACCTCAACGTGAGTAGTTCTTTTAAAGTATGATGGATTGAAGAATCACAATGATTAACACAATGACCAATCTAAAATTAGAGGCTCTTATGTCAATTAAATCTAGTTTATTTGCATTTACCCTAATGGTATCTGCCTTAAGTGTGCAAGCTCAACCACTGCCCACCGGATCTCCTGAAAGCGTTGGTTTTTCCAGCGAGCGTTTAAATCGAATTGAATCCTTTTTTCTCAACGAAATAGAACGCAATCGTGTACCTGGTGCTGTAGTCGCTATAGCTCGGCAAGGTAAGCTCGTGTATTTCAAGGCTTTTGGCTTTGCTGATAAGGCAAACGGCACAACCGCCACTACTGATACTGTTTTTCAACTCGCTTCTATGACCAAGCCAATGGTTGCTGTAGGCGCGCTGACACTATCTGAACGCGGACAATTACCGCTGCAAAGTAAATTAAGCAATTACTTCCCCGGTTTTGGCAATATGCAGGTGGGTATTGTATCTGCTGATGGAAAAATCAGCACTGAAGCTCAAAAACAAGCAATATTCATACACGATTTATTTCGTCACACTTCAGGAATCCCCTCAGGAGGCCGTTCAGACAGCGGCAGTCGTATTGCTGCACAATGGCCCAGTAGTGCCGCACTATCTAAAGTCGGAAACACCAACGACATGGTCAATTCATTAAACAAGCAGCTACTGGTTCACCAGCCCGGGACTGTTTTTGAATATGGCCTTTCATTTGACGTTCTAGGTGCAGTCGTTGAACAGATTACCAATAAGTCGCTTGGCACCCATTTGTCTGACACCATATGGAAACCACTAAAGATGAAAGACACCACATTTCAACCCAATAAAGAACAACTGGCACGAACAGCTAGGCCTTTTCCGCTCGATCCAATCACTGGAAAATCACAAAGTATAGAACGTATAGCCAATTCATCATCCTACGACTGCGGCGGTGGATGTGCATTCGGCACTATGGGTGACTACATCCGGTTTGGCCAGATGTTGTTAAATGGAGGCGCTCTTGACGGGCAACAGATACTCAGCCCCGCTTTTGTCAGGTTGATGACCAGTAATCACCTAGGACACGACATTAAAAATCGAGTAGCGGTAATAGAACCACATCGCGATGGTTATGGCTTTGGGCTAGGCATGGCTGTACGAATAGAGCCAGGACTATCTTCTGTTCCTGGTAGCCCTGGTGAGTTTAGTTGGAATGGTGCGAATGGCACCGGATTTTTTGCCGATCCCAAAGAACAGCTGGTTGTCACTTTTGGCACTGCAGCCCCAGGAGAGCTTAGAAAATACTATCGTGAACAAGTTCAAAATTTAGTGTACGGTGCATTTACAAAATAGCGTTATAAAAGAACATAATCTTAATAGAATACTACGGGTAATTTCCCAAGAGGAAATTACCCAACAACTTTCTCTGGAATCTGAAGTACACCTGAGTTCTCCTGCTGAACTCATCACGTTCATTCATCATAAAGTGTATTGTTTTAAAATTTTAGTAAAAAAATCTATTAGTCTAAGAATAAGGTATGTCTTTTAGAGTAAATTTACATTTGTATAAAATTAATATAATAAATTTAATATAGTAAATTTAATCTAACAAATGATCAGCAACCAATTGCTTCGCCTGATTTCTAATTAAATCAATAAAAGCTAACGCGATTGGTGATAGATGCCTTCCTGAAGGATAAACCAAATACCAATAACCAGCCTTTGGCAAATCTATAATATCTAATGTTGCAAGTTTCGGCTCGTCAGTATCAAGTCCTAAGGTATATTTAGACATTAATGAAATGCCAAGCCCTGAAATGATAGCCTGTTTAATAGCTTCATTGGTTGATAATTGCATGCGCACTTTAGGGAGAATTTGATGTGCTTGAAATAAATCATTCATCATCATGCGAGTGCCTGAGCCAACCTCCCTAACGAGAAACGGCTCATCTGCAATTGTTTTAAAATGGATACCTTTTCGGCCTACTAAAGGATGATCATACCGGCAGAACACAGCAATTTTATTAGGAAACAATGCTAACCTCACATAATCTGGACTCTCTGGAGGATTGGCAAAAATGTATAAATCATCCTCATTCGCATTTAAACGATTGATTAATGTGGTTCTGTTATGTATTTGCAATGAAAGATCTATATCTGGGTAAGATGTCGCAAAGTCAGCAAGCAACCTTGGAGCAAAATATTTTGCAGCATTCCCCACAGCCAAACGGATCCCCCCGGAACCAAGATTCCTTATCTGAGATAACTGCCCCTCCAGTTCTGACAGAATCTTAAAAATTTTTTGGGTGGCTTCGAGCGTGTATTTACCAGCCTCTGTTGGATACACCTGACGACCAATTTGCTCGACCAAAGGCAAACCAATCATTTCACTCAATTTTTTAAGCTGAATAGAAACAGTTGGTTGCGCTAAAAACTGTTCTTCAGCTGCTCTAGAAAAATTTTTGTGACGTAGAACAGCTTCCAATACGCTTAATTGCGGCATAGTACCATGCCTGAGATATCGGCGAATATGACTTTGAGGCATCATTGATCTCCTATTAATAATCAAAAAAACTATACAAACGATACTCCAGCGTTTAAATTAAACACTGAATAACTTTTTTCAAGTAGCAGAATGTAAAAAATATAACTACTCAATCAAAGGTCTCGCTTGCAAAGCATCTGGAGACTGCAATGCCTATAACACCGAGGGGGAACCCTGTATTGACGATGTTACAGTCATAGCTATTTATAATCATTAATTATTAATTAATTAACTAATTAACTAATTAACTAATTAACTAATCAATTAAGCACTCAAATAACTACTTTAAGCTACTCCCCTTTGGGGAATTAATTTTAAAAATAAAAAAACATAAAAAATTAGAACAAATATTTCAAATTAATGCAAGAATAAATTACAAATAATAATAATAATTTAATGCGTAAATTTTTCTATGTATTACAAAAAGCAATACATAACATTGCAATAATTTATTTCACAAAGTAAAAAAACAATCGCATGATTTATCCCGTCTACTTAAAAAGGGTAAGTAAATGGATATATTATCAATGGAATTTTTAACTGCGCTAACAACTATTATTATTATTGATCTTGTATTGGCGGGTGATAATGCTATCGTCATAGCTCTTGCCACTCGCAATCTACCAAAAAAGATCAGGCGTTCAGCAATAATCTGGGGTACAGCAGGGGCAGTCATTGTACGATGCTTAATGACTTTTTGCGTGGTATGGTTACTTAAAGTGCCGGGGCTAATGCTCGCTGGCGGATTAATGTTAATCTGGATTGCATATAAGCTTCTTGTCAACCAATCTGACAATAACCACGAAGTCAGTAGCTCTAGCAACTTCTGGACGGCTATGAAAACAATTGTCGTTGCTGACCTTGTCATGGGACTGGATAATGTATTAGCGGTTGCAGGCGCCTCACACGGTAGCTTTTTACTAGTAACAATCGGTCTACTGATCAGCATACCAATTGTGGTATTAGGCAGCCAACTCATATTAAAAATAGTTGATCGCTACCCATATGTCATCTATCTAGGCGCAGCAGTGTTAGCAGGTACGGCAGCAAAAATGATTACATCAGAGTCATTAATACAAGAACTCTTAACAAATTATCCATTAGTAAAGCAATTTATTTTCATTTTTGTCATTGCTGGAACTCTAGGGATAAGCTATTGGTTGAATGAACGCTCAAAAAGAAGATCAGCTCAGAAGTTAGCACAAATAGAAAATTTTACCCAAAATTCAGAAAGTAAGGGGATTGGATATAAAAATTTAAGAGAAACTCTTAAGGGTATTCCTACTAAACAGAAACCGGAGATATTTCAAATGGAAAAGATTTTGATCCCAGTCGACAGCTCAGAGAACTCGATAACTGCTGTTCAATATGCAATTACCATTGCAGAATCAGGCAGGCCCACTGAAATCCATTTAGTACACGTACGCCAACCACTACCGAATCATATTGGAAAATTTTTATCTAATGGAGAACGTCGTCGGTGGCATGAGAATCAAGCCAAAGTAGCACTATGTTTTATATGCGATCTATTAGACCAGAAAGGTATAGCTTACACAAAACATATAAAACTAGGTGACATTGTAACAACAATTAATCGTCTGGCTCGCCACCTCAAAGTCAGTCAAATCATTATCGGCAGCACGCCAATGCCTATTTGGATACGTATACTTAGTCGCTCAATAACAACATCTTTGTTAGAAACATCTTCCATACCAGTTCAAATTATTTCTGGAAAACAACCATCTATTGTTAAAAAATATGGACTGCCAGCAAGTCTGGCAACTATTTTAGCAATGCTAATACTAGCTAACGAATAACGAAAATACATTAATGACCAGTTTAGAAATCACAATACTATACTTATTAGCAGCGGTGCTCAGTGTTGTGCTATGTCGATTTCTTCACTGGCCAGCAATGTTGGGGTATTTAATTGCCGGGATGATATTAGGTCCAACAATTCCAACACTTTCGCATGAAGAGAAAAATATTGCTTATCTTGCTGAGTTTGGTGTTGTTTTTTTGATGTTTGTTATAGGACTTGAATTTAACCTAAAGCAACTACTTAGCATGAAGAAGTCCATATTTGGATTTGGAACTGCGCAAGTGTGTTTAACCATTTTAAGTACTGTCATCGTTTGTTATATCTTGTCTGCAAGTTCGACTTACATAAATTTAAATTGGGAACTCAGTTGGCAAGGATCATTTGCTTTGGGCGCTGCTTTATCCATGTCCAGTTCAGCAATTGTAATCAAATTAATTACGGATAGAGCTGAGTTAGAGAGCATTCATGGCAGAAGAATTATTGGCATATTATTATTTCAAGATATTGCTGTACTACCATTGCTTGTACTAATACCAGCACTTGGAAACATAAATCAATCTAATACTGGCGAAATAATAGCTATAGCTCTTATAAAATCTATTTTATTAGTTACTGTTGTACTTTGGGGTGGCAAGGGTTTGATGCGTAAATGGCTACACATTGTTCATGGTCGCAATAGTGAAGAATTATTTATGCTCAATATTTTACTATTAACATTGGGACTAGCATGGATCTCTGAACACTTAGGCTTATCTTTAGCTACCGGAGCGTTTCTGACAGGCATACTAATAGCCGAAACAACATACAAGAAAAGAGTTGAAAATCATATCAAACCATTCCATGATTTATTACTTGGTCTATTTTTTATTACGATTGGAGCTAAATTAAACTGGGAAACAGTATATTTAAATTGGATATGGGTAATGTTGTTATTAATAATTCCAGTTTCATTTAAAGCATCACTTATACTCGCACTTACTAAACTCTTAGGGGAAAACACAAGAACCTCTTTGCGTACGAGTTTATATTTAGCTCAGGCCGGTGAATTTGGGTTTGTATTACTCGCTCTATGTATCCAGCACAATTTGATACCGATCGGTTGGTATGATCTCGTCATAGCGGCAATGATCATATCTATGTTTTTTACACCATTTATTATTGAATACTGCCATAAAATAACAGCAGAAAAAAAGATATTATCATTCATAATATAAAAATAATCGATTAAAAAATTTCACTTTTTTAATATTAAAAAAATTAGTAGTCTTTGGTGGCTTTGATTAAATTAACAAAGGATCTACAAATGGACAATGGTGCATATGCAAGCTATAGAGCTCAAAACCCAACAACTAATATTTTTATTACTACATATGAAAAATTGGCATTTTTTCCTGACGAATTAACAAAAGAAGAAATCATTGTATTGGGATTTTTTGTATCAATATCTCTCTATGCTATTTTTAAAATTATTCACCGTATTAAAAAAAAGCCTACTCAGCGAAATGAAAAGCTAATAGATTTCGATACGCATACTTTATAACTATGTTTATATTTTTAAATAGTGAAGGACTCCAAATGAATAAATTTAAAATTTTTACATTTATTGCCCTCACCTTATTTTTTTCGTACTCATTTGCTCAAAAATCTGTCGAACTTGAAAAAGAGTGCAAAATGAATAAGTTTGATGCTTGTATCACTCTTGGCGTTATGCATGAGCATGGAAAAGGGTTCCGACAAAACAAACAAAAAGCATTAGAAAAAATAATTGATAATTTGTCATTGACAATGCCTTTTGTCTAATTGAGCTTATCAATAATTATCATTATCAAATTCCTTATTGATTATGACTCTAAATTACCTACCATACGAAAAATGATCTACCCCACGATAAGGTGACAATATTAAAGCATCTTCTCGGACAGCAATAATTTGATAGCGACCTATGCCTGAACAACCAGGTGTAGCCGTTTCGGCAAGCCACTCTCTACCACGAAATTTTACCTTTGCTCGCCCCTGCTGATCCCAATGAAATACACTAACCGTCTGACCCGCATCCAAATCTTCCAAATACTTTGGGCTAATGTGCTGATGCGGCGAAGCAACAATTTGTCTTTTGTATTGATTTGAATAAATAAAGCGACGCTGGCGATCCAAATAAAATGCAATATTACCGAGGGAAATAGTGACTAGTGCAATCAATAGTTGAAATATAATAGAGTGGTTATTTTGAGCAACCAATGCAGAGCAAGTCGTTCCTAGGGCTAAAATCAAGGCATACCAAGTCCCTAATCTCATTTCGATGATCATTAATAATCCAGTGACTATCCACCATACCGATACCATACTCATCAAACCACCTCCCACATTAAGGACTAAATGAATTAGACCAAAGCTAGTAAGTAATGATATTTTGAGATTTTTAATATAATAAAATCTAATTAATCTCATTTATACGAAGCTGCATGAGATCATGCTAATCAATTGATTTATTGAGTCAATAGGATTTTGATGTCTTTATGACATATTTTTTATCAATGAATTCAATGACTTTTTAAAATAAACTTAAAAATTCAAAATAATAATTATTTATAATTTATGAATTTAATATAATTATTATTTTGATTTTACGAGGTCATTTAATATCATTTATTTGATATCGCGAATTTTATAACTGTAAAGAATTAGTCAGTCATTTCGGTAATAATATTCTTAGACAGATAAGAATAAAAACAACTCAGACAACAATGAGAATCAATAATAAGTCACAGCAAATAAATTTGAAAACGTTTTAATGCTTGCATATTTTTGATAAATTTTCATTCACCCAAACACTTTCTATTACTTTTTGAATAGTCTTATAAAACGCTTAACAACGGCAACTAACGATCAAAAACGATGCCATTATCTTCACTCTTTCATTCCACGCTCTTGAACATGTTTTATTGTGGCTGAATCTTAGCGGCAGCCACAACTTTACGCCACTTTTCAATATTACGACGTACGTAGTCCGCGTATTGCTCGGGAGTGCTGGATATCGGCTCTAATCCGAGGTTAGCATAACGTTCAATTAAATCTGCACTCTGCGACGCCTTAACCACAGCCTGACTCAACTTATTCACAATGTCTTTCGGTGTATGTGCTGGTGCGGCCAGGCCATATGCAGAATCCACGGTAAAATCTGGGTATCCTACCTCAATAAATGTTGGGACATTAGGCAGACCACGAGCTCGCTTAAGGCTAGCGGTAGCAAGCGCACGCAACTTCCCAGCCTTTACCATCGGAATGGTTGGAGGTACAGAAATAAACATTGCATCAACATGTCCACCAATCACATCATTCATCGCGAGGACAGCCCCTTTATAGGGCACGTGTAACATATCAATATGCTCGACAAGTTTCAGCATCTCACCAGCCAAATGCAGAGACCCTCCAGTGCCAGATGATCCGTAATTGAGCGTATTTTTTCGCGCTCTAACCATTGCCACAAACTCTTTAATTGTTTTGACTGGCACCACAGGATTCACCACAAAAGTAATGTCGCTATTAGCGGTCAAACTAATTGGCGAAAAATCACGTATGGTGTCATAGGGTAGGCGTGAAAATGCCACTGGGTTAATCGTAAATGCTGATGTTGTCGCCAACAATGTATAGCCGTCAGGTGATGCTTTAGAAACCAAATCACTGGCTATAGACATATTTGCACCAGGTCGATAGTCGACCACAAAGGGTTGGCCCAATAATTCCTGTAGCTTCTGAGTGATAGGCCGTACCACCAAATCAGCTGGCCCTCCTGCGGCGAATCCGACCAAAGTGCGGACAGGTCTCGCCGGATAGTCTTGAGCATAAACAGAAAAGCAAAAATTGAATAATAAAATAAAAAATAATTTCAAATGCATAATAATAACTTTCACAAAACAATTTAAATGGTTATGGCAATTTAATATTCTCGAAACATACGTTTGATTTCAGAAATATCACTGGTTCGTGTCAGCCCCAGCATTAATAAGATTCTAGATTTTTGCGGATTTAGCGTATCAGCAGGAACCATACCTTCTGCATCAAATTCCTTGCGGGAAATTACACGTCCATTACCAGTTCGATTAGATCGAACAACAATGGCGCGAGATCCAATCGGACCAAGCGCTTTTAGTGCCTCACGCTCAGAATCAGAAAGACCGCCTGCCCCAGTTCCTGCAATTACAATGCCTTTTGCACCCGACACCCCTAAGGCTTTAATTAGCACTAGACTCGGCTCAGAATATGCGTACAATATTTCTACAGATGGGAGTGCTGTCAATCCTGAAATATCAAATTCAGAGTTAAAGGTATGTCGCTTTGTTGAGGCTTTGTAGAAAGCAACCTCATCTGAATCAACATAACCCAAGAATCCTAACTCGCCAGATCGAAATGCTTCTACACGATATGTATTTGATTTTGTTACATCTCGAGCGCCGTTAATTTCTTCATTCATCACAACCATCGCCCCCTTACCTCTAGATACGGGGGCACTAGCAACACGTATAGCATTCAATAAATTTAATGGTCCATCTGCACTAATTGCAGTTGCTGGCCTCTGCGCACCAACCAAAACAACTGGTTTATCTGATTTAACGGTTAAGTGTAAAAAATAAGCTGTTTCTTCTAATGTATTAGTGCCATGCGTGACCACCACACCAGCGACTTTAGGATCTTGCTTAAAAATCTCATTAATACGGTTCGCTAATTTAAGCCAAATCGCAGGATTCATATTAGTACTGCCAATGTTTGCAATTTGCTCAACCCTGACTTGCGCATAGCCTTTAATTTCGGGCACTGCATCTATCAGCTCCGATCCTAAAATAGAACCAGACTTGTATTCGGTCAAACTCGTCGATGCCCCCCCTCGACCAGCAATAGTTCCACCCGTGGACAATACAACCACCAATGGCAAATCGGCGGCATAACAGCTCGAGATTACAATCAATAAAGTCGGAGCAAGCAAACAAGCTGAAAATATACTAAACAACCAAATCTTTATACGCATAATGTTTCCTAATCATTTAAGAGTTGCTCATGTTAAAAACTTTGAGTTTCATATCTAAAAATATTGTTTGAATTTAGTTTTTATATAAAAAACTATACTAATTGCAATTCCACTCCAAATTCATTCATCAGCACTGCACTAATTTCCGCATAACATACACCAGCACGCTGTACCTTAAAGTTTGAAAAGTTAATCATTGTGCTTGAGACCCCGAGATCGTTAGCATATTGCGATGGCCCATAATCAATGACTACATCGGCAATATTAATAATTTCAGGCTCAATATCACATACGCGATATCGACTACCTTTTAAGGAGGTGTTTGCAGACGAGCCCACAAAAAGTTCACCGCTTTGCACTGTTAAATCAGCGATAGCCGCCCTCAGAGTACCAGCATTTAATAAAATATTTAGTGTTTCACTTTTAACGGCATTAGCCAATACAAACGGGTCCATTCGTTGTAGCAACGGATGCGTTTTGCGATAAGGCGCTATCACGGCTACAGGTAAATTATGCTTATTGGTAAGACTATCGATCATTAATTTTGCTCGATCAGACAATATATGCACTTCATCTTGGAACTGGCCGCTACCCACAATACCGGTAGGTTTATCAAAGCTTCTACCCTTAGCGGCATAAATACGTCTCACTGCATCAGCCGTTTTCCCCAATACCGCATAACCTACATCGAGATGTATAACCGCAACGCCACCATTGCGCACGCACTGGAACACGCTGTTTGCGTCTCTCTCAATATCATGCCCTGTCATTGCAATTGACATTAATAAATCTATTTAGAGTAAAAAATACAACACATATAATAAAAATATAGCATTTTTTAATATTCCCAAAATACCCTTATTTTATGGGTTTTGTACCTTTTACTTGAGTACGATGTAGCAATCGACGCTCAGTATCATCAAATGCTGTACGCTTATGCATCACGCAGCGATTGTCCCAAATCATCAAATCACCCACAGACCATGTTTGAAACCAAGCATCGCCAGTTTGGGTGGTATGCGCCCACAATCGATCTAATAAATCTTCACTCTCTTGAAGCGATAAACCCACTACATAACTAAATGGGCGCCGCCCAAGGAATAATGCACGTCGACCAGTCACTGGATGGCGCCTAACAGCCGGATGTATGGCACCAGGGGCATCACGTGGATCACTCACTTCAGCAAAACCTTTACGCAAATGCCCTGCACTATTACGACTGGAATCATGCTTAATTTCTGAATGTTCAACAATTGCTTTTAAATCTGCAGGCAGTGACTCATAGGCCTCATACATATTTAAAAATCCCGTTAAACCACCCTCTTTTGTGACTTCTATAGCATAGAGCAACGCTGCTGACGGTGGAGTGTCGTTATAGGACATATCAGTATGCCAGACCGCCTCACCGTAACCTAAACTTCCAATAACCTCGCCATTGACTTTGATATTAGACATCACTGCAACCTGAGGATAACCCTCTAACCACTCTTTACCACGGGTATTCACTGGCGCTTGATCCAACTCACCAAAACGCGCACTAAAGACTAACAATTCTTCTTTGGTCAACTGTTGACCTCTGAATCGCAGTATCAAATGATCCATCCAAGCAGCGTGAATTTTTTGAAATGCAAGCTCTGATATTGGCATTGATAAATCAACGCCAAGTACATCAGCGCCGATATGTTCACCCAACTTTGCAATCGAAATGCTTTCTACACTATTCACTGAATTTACTTGCATATTACCCCCAAGTTTATTTCACATATTAAATGGTAGATTATTTTCTAAGCTTCACTAAGCGACTCACTGCCTTAGTGCCACCGCTCCAAGTCGGCAGATAAGCTGCTTTAATACCTACCCCGCCGGCGACCACAATCATGACGTCATCCGGGGATAGCGCTATACGTAACAAATCGTCAACAGCACTGCCTGTACTCGCATTCACTTGCGCTCGATGCTCACGCACTGCTGTCGATAGCATAGACTTCGACAAGGTCGCACGCTCATAAATAGCCTGCTTCGTTGCGCGCTTATCACAACCTCCTCTTACAAATGCATTGGCTATCTCAGGTGGCATAATAATTAAGGGCTCTCCGCCACCTAATAAACCAGAGTTGCCTGCACCACCTGCGATCAACATAGATTGGGCATAGGTTTGTGCAATATCTGCTGCATTCTGACTTATAGAATCGACAATCTCAATTGAACCCGATATACCAACAACTGTAACCACGCTGGCTTGCGGATCAAATCCACGATCAATATGCAAAGATGACCAAGGACTATCAATTGCATTCTCAGCAATACAGCAACTAAATTTCGCAGACTGACCCAGTGTTGCCATATCTAGTTCTCCTGGAATTGCACCACCAACATTGCGTAACACTAAACTCATAGCACGACCAATGGTGGCGTTAGCACGAAATCCTGGACCTAATACATTACTACCAGCGTTCAATCCTACAGCATCAACGATCGGGCCGTTAACAATAATCATCGGCGCCGCCGATCCCGTAGTCGTAGATATACCTACTAAATTAAATTCAGGCGCGGCAATACCCTCAATAGCGGCACCAACTATAGGTAAATACTCAGGCCTACAACCCGCCATGACTGCATTTATAGCAATATCCTGCCATGTTACCGACGAAAATAATGGGGGCAGTTCAGCTAACATTGTGTTGGGGTTATATCCATGCATAGCCAACATGGCATTAACCCGCTCAGCTGTTGGCGGCACCACTGGTAACCCATCAGTAATCCCTAACGCATGGATCGCATCTTGGGTCGCTTGCCAATAATCCACTTGGTCTACCTGGGATAGCTCCTGCCAAATATCCATAATCTACTTTCAACATTGAAAAATAATACTAATTACACACCAAACTTTTTTAGGCGTCACCAAACCCTATTTAATCAATACGAATATTGGCCATTTTTATAACTTTACGCCATTTCTCAACATCAGCTCTGAGAAATACCTCTAACTCAGAAGCACTACTCGCAATAATATCAACGCCATCTTGTGCCACTTTTTCTTTAAATGCAGCAACTGTTAATCCACGTCTAATTTCTGATTGTAATCGATTAACTATGGCTGTCGATAAACCGACTGGCCCTAATAATGCATGCCAAGTCACCACTTCCATACCCTTATAACCGTTCTCATTAAGCGTCTGGATATCTGGAGCAATCACTTGGCGTTGCTCAGCTGCAACAGCCAGCATGCGGATGCGTCCAGCATCTTTATATGGGATTTGCGCTCTTAAAACATCAAACATGGTTTCGATATGACCACCTAGCAAATCAGTTCTAGCAGGAGCAGCACCCTTGTATGGTAAGTGTACAAGGTCAATTTTGGCAGTTTGCTTTAATAATTCAATTCCTAAATGACCAGCGCTGCCATTACCTGCACTACCGTAATTCATTTTACGTGGTTGATTTCGAGCTAGTGCCACAAACTCTTTAATTGTTCTAACAGGTACTGAAGGATGAACCACTAATGCATTATATTGTTTCGCGATCAAGGTAATCGGTGTGAAATCTTTAACAGGATCAAAGGGTGGTTTAGCAAATAGGCTCGGATTAACTGTATGTGTTCCATAACAGACATACAGCGTATAACCATCTGGTGGTGATTTCAGCACGAAATCGGCTGCAATATTACCGCTTGCTCCCGGTCTTGCATCCACCACAATTGGTTGACCCCATAATGGGGTTAAATGTTGTCCTATATAACGCGCCATCAATTCACTTCCACCACCAACTGGCGTGCCAATCACAATTCGAATTGGTTTGTTGGGATATTCAGATTGCGCATGAACTAAACTCGAATTCATTAACAGTGCAGATCCTAAACCCAGTAACATTCGAAGATAATCATTAGATTTCATAGCCCTCCCCCTTTTTTTAACATGGTTGCGATAGGAGCAATCCACATCTATACGATTCACCATCTATTGACTCACATCTATTGACTCTATAACACTCATTGGCCAAATTGTGGACAGCGCTACTTTGAATACCTGATTATGCCTAAAATTCAGAGGGCAAACCATGTATCAAAGACATCCACACGACAGCGATCAAAACAACGCCACCAAAGCATCGACAGCAGAAAGAGCATTGAGTTATGATCATCTTGTAGATACCTGGGTATAGTGGGTATAAAAAGAAAATAGGCATCTAGACGAACAACTATGGCATTGAACAATATGAACTTTTTAGCCTAGATCTAATCATAATAACCCATAATTTAGAATGATCTGGCCCCAATAATGATCTCCATATAACCGCATTCAATGATTTCTCAAAATTAGAAAATACACATATGGCAATGATAACTGGCAATGAACTAGTCGCTGAATCTTTAAAACGTATTGGCATTAAAGATTTCTTTTTTATTATGGGAGGGCCTATTAATGACACCCTCACAAATACTATGGCTAAAGGTATCCGTGGCATTGATGTCCGTCATGAACAAGCTGCTGCGATGAGTGCGCACGCCTATGCAAGGGTTACGAATATCCCTGGACTATGCATGGCAGCATCAGGACCAGGAACTGTAAATCTAACCACAGGTCTTGCTAACGCCCTCATCGACTGCAGTCCGATCGTCGCTTTTGGTGGCTCAAGCCCTATCAATGAATATCTCACTGGGGCGTTTCAAGAAATCGATCAAGTAGCGTTAATGAAGCCCGTCACCAAATGGGCTAATCGGATTTACGAGACGCACCGTATTCCTGAAATGATTGATCTCGCTTTCCGCCAAGCAATCTCCGGCAAGCCTGGTCCTGTATATCTAGACTTACCCTCCGATGTCATCAATAATAAAATTGAAGAGGATCTAGTCCGGTGGCCCGACCTCTCTAAAACTCTGATTAAACATCGGCCACAAGCCGATCCTAGGCTCATTGAGGAAGCCATTCAGTTACTAGCCGTCGCAAAAAAACCTGTTGTTCTTTCTGGTAGCGGTGTGTTGTGGTCAGATGCTGCACCAGAGCTGCATCAATGGGTAACTACCATGGGCATGCCAATTTACACCACACCCCAAGGACGAGGTGTATTGCCAGAAGATCACCCCCATGCTTTTTTAAACGCTAGATCTACAGCACTCAAAGAAGCAGACCTGTTGATTATTATTGGTACCCGCCTCAATTATGTCTTCGGTCAAATATCTCCACCACGCGTCTCTAACACCGCAAAGGTTATTCGAATAGATATTGATTCTGCCGAAATCAGTTCAAATACCCGCGTAAATTTAGGAATAGTTGGTGATGCAAAATTAGTATTGCAACAACTGCTAGCCGCAGCGCAAACGCGTATTCAATCGAATCAATTTATAGAATGGCGCGATCGCCTGAGCACAATTGATCGGTCTAAAAAAGCTGAATCAGAACAGGCATTATCCAATCAGCAAATACCTGTTCACCCTCTGCGTTTGTGCAAAGAGATTCGCGACTTTCTTGATCGCGATGCAATTCTCGTCGTTGATGGTCAAGAAATCCTAAACTATGGCCGACAATCGATACCTTCATTTCATCCACGCCATCGGCTCAACTCTGGAACATTTGGAATTATGGGTGTTGGAATGCCATTTGGAGTAGGTGCAAAAGCTGCAAGACCCGATCAACAAGTACTAGTACTACATGGCGATGGTTCATTTGGTTTAAATGCTATGGAATTGGATACTGCTGCTCGCCATAATCTACCGATTATTGTAGTGATTAGCTTAAATGGTGGCTGGACAGCCGATCCATTACGCGAGAAACCCGGTCGCGATCTCGGCTATACCCGCTTTGATTTATTTGCTGAATCTCTGGGTTGCCATGGTGAACTAGTTGAAAAACCTGAGGATATCCGTCCAGCTTTAGAGCGAGCCAAAATTGCCATCAAAAATGGTAAACCTGCACTAATAAATGTTGTCACAGATTTTGCAGCGCGCGCAGTCACTGTACGGTTCACCAAAACAGTGACTTAAAATCATACATTAGTAATGTTATTTTTAATGGTGTTATCAAAATGACAACTGTTATTTGGTCTGCTCTGTTTTGAGCGATTATAAAAAATTATTTATCCTCGTATGGAGCGCTTGTTGTTGCTCATTCAATTTCGCATGGGCACAACAAACTCCCAAAGAATACCCATCAAAAACAGTCAGAATAATCATTCCAAGCGCACCCAGTGGAGGCACTGATTTAATCGCGCGATTAAGCGCACAAAAAGTGAGTGAAATTTGGCATCAGCCAGTGATCATTGAAAATGTTAGTGGTGGGGCTACTAGAACAGGGATCAATGCCGTCGCGAAATCTAATCCAGATGGGTATACACTATTATTAACAACGGTAAATTTCGCATTTATCCCTGCCATTTATTCAAAATTAAATTATGACCCTGTACTAGATTTTTCACCAATACTAATGCTCGCCAGTACCAACAGCTTGCTGGCTGTACACCCATCACTACCAGTTAGATCAGTTACGCAATTAATTGCACTTGCAAAATCAAAACCTAATAGCCTTCACATTGGTTCTGGTGGCAATGGAACAGTGGGCCACCTGGTGAGCGAGATGTTTCAGTCACAAGCTAAAATTAAATTAATGCATATCCCTTATAAGGGAACAGGACAGAATACAGTTGCTCTGATTAGCGGTGAGTTGCAAACATTGATTGCAAATCTTCCGGCTCTGCTCCCCTACGTGCGTAGCAATCGAGTTAGGGCCTTAGCAGTTACAAGTATGACTCGCGCTAGAGCTCTACCTAAATTGCCAACAATGGCAGAGTCCGGATTGCCAGACTATGAATATAATGGCTGGTATGGCTTATGGGCACCGAGTAAAACAGCATCGTCAATCACCCAAAAAATAAATGAGGACTTTAATAAAGCACTAATGGATCAAAGCATACATGAAAAATTTTTAGCATTGGATATTGATGTTACAGGTGGCACCTCAGATTTTTTTGCACAGCATATTACAAAAGAACTAAAAAAATGGAATATTGTTGCAAAACAAGCGCAGATTAAAATTGAGTAACCATTCAAGGATTGGTGCAAAAATTTTAAATGCTCTAGTCGGCTTTTATACTGGCGTCTGTTATCAGTTTTGCGAGTTTCGCAATATCCGTTCTAACCGTTGTCGCTAAATCCTCGGGTGTACTCGCTACCACTTCGCTGCCTGCATTAAAAAACTTCTGCTTAATCTCTGCTTTATTAATAAATCGGGATATTTCAGAATGAATTTGCTGAATCAAATTAGACGGCAATTTAGCAGGTCCAAAGACTCCAAATGTAGCAACTGACTCATAACCAGGTAGCCCAGCTGCTGCGATTGTGGGTAACTGGGGTGCTAATGCTGAAGGCTGCGCACTAGTGACCGCTAAACCGCGTAGCTTTCCGGATTTTACAAATGGCGCAACAGTTGCAGCGTTATAAAACATGACATGCACTCGACCAGAAATTAAATCAGTAACCGCTTGAGATGGGTTTTTATAATTAACTCTGACAATATTTACACCTGCCATCGATTTAAATAACTCACCAGAGAGATGATTTGAAGAGCCGGCAGCACCTGAACCATAATTCAAAGCGCCTGGCTTTGTACGCGCTAATACAATTAACTCTTTAACAGTCTTTACCGGCAATGACGGATGAACTGCTAACAAGTTGGGGGACATCACGGCCAATGTGATGGGTGAAAAGTCTCGTTGTGGATCATAGGGAACGCCTGGTTGTAACTGCGGAGATAGCCACATTGTTGACGCTGAAAGTAGCCATGTGTAACCGTCTGGCGGTGATTTAGCCACAATATCCGCAGGAATTACACCTACCGGTCGATTATCAACAACCAGCTGTTGACCAAAAGTTGCAGCTAACCCCTGGGCAATTAATCGTGCAGCAAAATCACCTCCACCACCAGAGCCGGGCACTAATATTCGTATTGTCCTACTAGGAAACGCATCAGCACTAAAAGCATCTACATGAAAAATTAAGAACAATATCAAGAAAAAAGTTCGCGCAAAATGATTCAAGCTACAGTTCCTTTAATAAGTATATAAGGTATAAGTTACAGCACTAGTGTTCTACAGAGCCGTCTATGCCTTGATAGGGTTTTTAGATTGATATGCGGCAACATCAGCATCACTCATCTGCAACCACTCCTTGAGCACTTGCTCGGTATGTTCGCCTAAAATGGGTGCTGCAGTAATTTTCACATTTGAGGCAGACATTTTTACAGGCCAACCCGGCATAACCATATCACCGCGTGTTTTATGTGAGATTGGGGCAAACATTCCGCGTTTACGCAAATTGGGGTCCTCACTTAACTCTTGGGTATCTAATACTGCACCAGCCGGAACCCCTGCTTTTTGCAATGTCTCCATTGCTTCAATTTTAGTCCGCTGACTACACCAAGCACCCACTAATGCATCCACTTCTGGCGCATTCTTAGCTCGCGCCTGAGGGGTCGAGAAACGTGAGTCGTCGATTAAGTCTTCACGATCCATCACTTTTAATAGTCGTTGCCAATGCCAATTGCCTGCACGCGTGGTGTACACCATGACGTAATCGTTCACACCGCCAGGCCGACATAAATATAATTCACTGGGTGCTGCTGCACCAAGAGAACTTTGATTACCAGAGCGCTCCACAGGCTTACCTTGCATTAATTGTCCAGCAAAAACGATTCGATTAAAGTTAATGACAGCATCTTGCATAGAGACCTCAATGCGCTGACCCAGCCCAGTAGTGTGTCGCTGTTGCAATGCGGCGAGGATCCCGATCAAACAATGTAACCCAGCACCCGTGTCACCAATATGGGGCCCAGGTCGTAATGGTGGACCACCTGCCTCACCAGTAATTGCAAATGCACCTCCTACAGCCTGGGCAATCATGTCAAAACTCAAAAAGTTTGCATAAGGGCCATCTGGCGCAAAACCCTTTATTTGCGCATAAATTAATCGTGGATTTAATTCTTTAACAACATCATATCCGAAGCCCAAACGTTCAATTCCACCAGGCGACATATTTTCAATCAGGATATCTGCTTGCTCTATCATTTTTTTCAGCATCGCTTTACCACTATCTGATTTCATATCACAGACCACGCTACGCTTATTAGCATTCATAATAATAAAATAATATGAATCTAATTTTTTATTCTCAGTCGATGCGAAACGACCACTCTCCCCCATTGGAGGTTCAATTTTAACAACGTCGGCACCTAGCCATGCTAAGGCCTGCGTGCAAGAAGTGCCAGCTTCATATTGTGTTAAATCAACAACTTTAAGACCAGAAAGTGCAGCAAGTTGGATGGGGGCTGAATTAGGCATAGCTAGCGCTCCTTTGACATTCATTTTTTATAGGGTTAATAATCGCAACGACAACGTATATCTATTTTTTTAAAACCAACAAATTCTATTCAAATTGATCTTGAATTTTGAATACTCTAGTTTTAATTAAGTATAAATTCTATTTATGTTTAATTTCTAATTTTGAATTTTGCCACAGCAATTCAATTTGCAGTCATGTGCTTACACAATCTGGGGTCATAACCATCTTTTTATAGCTTTTATCATATTACGGACTGCCAACTCCTGCTTAAACCAAGTATATCCAAAGTCAAAGCCCCATCAGAGATTAACTCGTGCACAATTAATTTTTGAAACATGTCATATTTCTGCGTAGACAACCATAATAAAAATTAATATGGCAATCATCAAAAACGCAATTAAAGCAACTCAATACTTAGCCGCCCAGGCGCCAGTATGCCCAACATTTTTCCGTCAATATAGCAAATCTGATACAGACTACATCTAAGCTCAATAATGACAAGAAATATTCAAATTCGTGTTGAACACCTTGGAATCTGTCATAATTTAAAAACACATATCATCAGCAGAAAAATTCTCTAGTGCCTGAAACCCCTACCACTCTACAAACCACGCAAGATCGCCTTCAGCGTCCCCTCCGAGACTTACGCGTTTCGGTAACGGATCGCTGTAATTTTCGATGCGTCTATTGTATGCCCAAAGAGAAATTTGGTGCGGACCATCAGTTCTTAGAACGTGCAGCGTTGCTAAGTTTTGAAGAAATCACTCGCTTGGCTCGCATTTTCACTGATTTAGGTGTCGAAAAAATTCGACTCACCGGTGGCGAACCACTGGTCAGGCGCAATATTGAGCAATTAATCTCCACGCTCGCCTTAATACCAAACCTTGATCTTACATTAACCACAAACGGTTCACTGCTTGCTAAAAAAGCGCAAGCGTTGCGAGATGCCGGCTTAAAACGTTTAACTGTGAGCCTAGACTCACTGGATGATCATACATTTAAAGCAATGAATGACGTAGACTTTCCAGTGTCTAAAGTGATCGAGGGCATAGATATTGCGGCAACAGTTGGATTCAATCCCATTAAAATCAATATGGTCGTGAAACGCGGATTAAATGAAACAAGCATTTTGCCAATGGCCAGGTTTTTTAAGCAACGCGGCCATATTTTGCGCTTTATTGAATTTATGGACGTCGGTGTGACCAATGGCTGGCAGATGAAGGATGTATTAAGCGCACAAGAGATTGTTCAAATCATCTCGCAGGATATGCCCCTAGAGCCTGTCTGTGCAAACTATAATGGAGAGGTTGCTAAACGCTGGAAATATGTCGACGGTCAAGGCGAAATTGGCGTCATTGCCTCTGTGACCCAAGCCTTTTGTAGCACCTGTACTCGGGCTCGCATTTCGACTGAGGGTAAGCTGTATACTTGCTTATTTGCTAATTCTGGCTTTGACTTACGCGAGTTACTACGTCAGCATCACAGCGATGCTGATATCACTGAGGCTATTAAACAGGTATGGCAAGTTCGTGCCGATCGTTACTCTGAGATTCGCAGCGAACACACGTCGCCAGTACCTAAAATAGAAATGTCATACATTGGTGGATAAGCATTATCACAACCCTCTGACCTGTGATGCCTAATCAACCATCTATTTCAGGAATAATACTTGCAGGCGGTCAAGGACGACGCATGGGCTATGTCGATAAAGGCCTACAAATCTACCAAGGGCAGGCACTAATCTCCCATGTTATCGCACGGTTTGCGCCGCAAGTTGACGAGTTACTCATTAATACCAACCAAAATTTAATGGAATACTCAAGATTTTCTTATCCAGTCATTAGCGATGAAATCACTGGTTTCGTAGGTCCATTAGCAGGAGTGCACATTGGACTACAGCGTGCACAGCACTCACTAATAGCAACCGTTCCCTGTGATACCCCTTACTTACCTCAAGATCTGTTTTCAAATCTGCTACAAGCTTTATTAAAGAATGAAGCAGACTTGGCAGTGGCTACTACTGGCAGCCAATTACAACCTACCTTCTCCTTATATCGGCATTCAGTATTGTGTAGCCTGACTGAATATCTTCAAAAAGGCGGCCGAAAAATTCAATCTTGGCAACAATCATTAACCGTGGTGAGTGTAAACTTTATAGAAACAGCACATTTTTACAATATCAATACCCTTGAAGAGTTGAACCATTCACCACCTAATTTGTAATACTGAGTAGTATTGATTATTGATTTTTTTGAGGTCAGGATCCAATCAGCTCAGCTCCACAGCAACGGGAATTGACACGACCCCAGGGGCACTAGTAAGCGGCTGCGCACTCCCTTCTGCCTCTAATTGAACACTCTCTATCTGGGCAAAACGTTGCGATATTTTGGTGCTAGTCACTTGCACTTTCTCAACATCCTCATGCGCCTGACGAATGTGTTTTGCCAAATCACGCATGCGATCATCAAAACGACTAAACTCCGATGAGAGCTTATGCAAAGAATCTTTGATCACATGAATCTGCTTACGAGTTTCCACATCTTTTAGCACGGCACGCGCAGTATTGAGAACAGCCATTAATGTAGTGGGAGAAACAATCCAAACCCTCTTGGACATTGCATATTCGGTTAATTCAGCGTGATGGGCGTGAATCTCTGAAAAAACCGCTTCAGCAGGTATAAACATCACCGCACCGTCAGCTGTCTCGCCAGGGATAATATATTTCTTTGAAATATCATCAACATGTTTTTTGATGTCTGCTCTAAACTGCCTCTGGATGGCAACTCGCTCCACACTATTGCGATCAACTTCAAACATTCGATGATAGTTCTCAAGTGGAAATTTGGAGTCAACGGCAATCGTTCCAGTAGGTTGCGGCAAATGAATCATGCAATCTGCACGAGTACCATTAGATAGCGTTGCCTGTAACTCAAATGCAGAGGGCGGTAACATATTACGCACTAACCCTTCTAGCTGCACCTCACCATAAGCACCTCGCGAGCGTTTGTCACCCAGTAAATCTTGTAAACTCACAACGCTGGTCGTCAAGCCTTCAATCTTCTTTTGGGCTTCATCTATTGTTGCAAGACGCGTCATGACATTAACAAAAGTTTCATTGGTTTTGCGAAAACCTTCATCCAATCGCTCATTAACGCGGCCAGAAATTTCCCCTAGCCGTGTATCAATTTTTAAATTAAGCGAATCAGTACTTTGCGTTAAGCGCTCTAGCATGGCTTCGCGTTGACGGGCAAGCTCCTCACTTAAAGTTAATCGAAGGCTATGCAATTGATCTCTAGTTTGCTTTAATTCATCAGCCACAGCTTGCCTCTGCCTATCGCTGACATCAGTCAGCTGCTGCCCAAGGCGATCCCCTTGTCTAGTCAATCCCATATGTAAGTCTGCCAAAACAGCCCTATGTTTATCCTCTAATCCGTGCTGTAAGTTCTGTAGTAACTCGCTCGAGTGCTGACGCAGTTTCCCAGAAATACTGATCATCATCAGAGTAGTGATTACAATAACAATACATACACCAACCCCAATAAGCAGTATAGGGTTCATTAACCATTCGTTCATAATTAACCTCTGAATAGACCTACCATTAAACCCAGTCCTGAGTAACGAAGCCTTTAAAAACTCTATCTTTAATAATATTGCCGCATGATTCTTATGGGCGAGATTCGCATCATATGCTGCAAACCTAGGTATCCGACTGCTACTGCTCCCACACCGCCACCAATAACACCGACAAACCATACCGTGACACTAAAACCATAATCTACATTAAGAAATTTTAAGGCTAATGTATATCCTAATGCTTGCGCTAAGACTGCTGCCAGCAATCCAGAAAATGCACCAATAAATATAAACTCAGAAAATCCAGCTCTCATGACTTGTGACCGACTGGCACCAATAACACGCATTATACTCGCTTGATATAAACGCTCATCTTGGGTGCTTGCCAGGGCCGCATACAGAACAATCATGCCTGATATTAATGTGAATAGAAATACAAACTGTAATGCACTAGAAACCTGCGCAATCATTCCGCGAACTTGCACCATCACTTGCCCAACGTCGATTAATAGTACATTTGGAAATTCCCGCACCAAAGCATTTAATAATTCCACTTTTTCTGGTGGCACATAAAAGCTTGTCACATAGCTCACTGGTAATTTATTGAGCTGCCCAGGTGGTGAAACAATAAAGAAATTGACACGGAAAGAATCCCAGTCAACTTTTCTCAAATTTGATATATTGCCTGAAATAACCTGACCAGCAATATCAAAACTTAGCTCATCGCCAATCTTTAAGTTTAATGCTCGTGCCACTCCCGATTCTACAGACCACTGGTTTTCTATGCCACTACCTTGACGCCACCAATCACCTTGTATGAGCTGATTACCCTTTTGCAGAGACTCCGCCCAAGATAGATTAAATTCTCTATCGACTAAGCGACGAGCACGGTCATCTGAGTAGTCTGCAGATTTGATTTCCCTATGATTTATCTTGATTAATCTACCGCGAACCATTGGATGCATTTCGGGTTCGTCAACTTGGTGATTTTTGAAAAATGCTTTAATTAAAACTAGTTGATCTTCTTGAATGTTAACAACAAAACGATTCGGCGCATCAACAGGTAAACTACTTTGCCAAATTTGTAGTAACTCGCCACGGATCAGGGTTAAAGTAAGAAGCGCCATTAAGCCAATACTCAACGCAACAATCTGCACCACACTAGACCAGCGATGGCGAGATAATTGACCTAATCCAAAGCGCCATGACACACCAACCGATGGTAATCGAGACAACAAACCAATGACTACCCAGACCAATCCAAATAGAATTAGCATTGCAACAACAAAACCAACAAATACCAGCGAGCCCAGACGTATATCACCCGCTTTCCAAATCATTAATACGCCAATTGTAGCAAGCCCCAAAAGATAGGCAAAAGCCGCATTACCCTTAGGCGCTATAAACTCTCGACGCAATACCCGTAGTGGTGAAACCTGACCTAGTGCCAGCAAGGGTGGCATAGCAAAACCAATTAATAAGAAAAAACCAATGACATAGCCTTGGATCGCAGGTAACCACCGCACTTCTGGCAACTCTACTCCAACGAACTGGCTCAACCAAAATGCTAACCCCTGCTGCGCGATAGCGCCAATTAAGCAGCCTGCACCGTTTGCCATGAGACCTAGGCAGATAAATTGTACGCCATAGACTCTGAGCAATTGCTGACGTGCAGTACCCATACAGCGCATCACAGCACAAGCATCTAATTGTCTTTGTAAGAAACGTCGTGCAGCAAGCGCAATAGCTACAGCCGCTAATATCACACTGAGTAATGCGGTTAGATTTAAGAACTGTGCAGAACGTTCCAAAGCCGAGCGAATCTCTGGGCGTGCATCTTGAATGCTTTCAATCCGTTGACCCGGAATCAGTTTTTGTACTAACCAAGCCTGATATGCTGCAATTGCAGTAGATTGACCACTAAATTGTAATCGGTAGCGAATTCGACTACCAATCTGATCCAATCCAGTCTTTAACAAGTCGGCTTGATTTAACATCAAACGCGGCCCACCCATAATAAATCCAACAGCGCTATCCGGCTCTTGGGTGATCATCGCCGCAACCTTCAACTGAATTCTACCAAGCTCAATTTTAGAACCAATAGACACATTAAGGCGCGTCAATAGTTTCTCATCAACCCATACGGTGCCAGGCTTTGGAATTGCAGCGGCAAGGCGATCTACGGTATGAAGTTGATCGGCAATGCGCAACTCCCCCCGCAATGGGTAACCTGCGCTAACAACCTTCACATCGACCAAAACAGAATCACTGCGGTAACTGACCATACTTGGAAATCGCAGCATCTCAGTAGAGACGAGCTCAAAATCAGTAGCCGCAGCTCGCCAATTGGGATCAAATGGTCGGTCAGAAACAATCACTAAATCGGCACCTAATAATTGATTGGCTTGTCGCACCAATGCCTGCTCAACCCGATCAGCAAAAAAACCAACTGTAGTGACACTAGCGACTGCAATAACCACAGCAATTGCCAAGACCTGTAATTCACCCGCATGCCAGTTTCGCAATAATAATCGCATACCTAAAACAAGATCTGCTAGCCATCGCATCACTGCAATACTCCAGCATGGAGTTTAAGAACCTGATTACAGCGTTGGGATAGAACTGCATCATGAGTCACCAATATTAAAGTAGCACCCTGTTCATGATTGAGCTCAAATAACAGATCAATAACCTCTTGTCCTGTAGCGGCATCAAGATTCCCCGTAGGCTCATCTGCAAATAAGATGAGTGGGCGGTTGACGAATGCACGTGCCAACGCGACCCGCTGCTGCTCACCTCCAGAGAGTTGTTGCGGATAATGATTCAATCGACTTGCCAAACCTACACGATCTAGTGCCTCACGGGCGAGCTGTTTAGCTTGGGAGTTTCCAGCCAATTCCAAAGGCAACATCACATTTTCAATCGCTGTCATGGCTGGCAAAAGGTGAAAAGACTGAAATACGAAACCGACCGCTTGCGCCCGTAGCGCTGCACGACCATCCTCATCAAGCGTATTCAAATCAACACCATTCAAACATACTGAGCCGCTGGTTGGCTGGTCCAAACCGGCAAGTAACCCCAGCAGTGTTGATTTACCAGAACCTGATGCACCAACTACTGCCACTGCAGCACCCTGCTCTACGGAAAAACTCAAATTATTGAGAATCGTCAACACCGACTCTCCAGTTGTCACCTGTTTTATCAGTTTATTGACTGTTAAAATCATTGTTTCGGAGTCTTTGTCTTTTTGAGGATGCATAAGGTATGAAATTCAATTGGTTATTTACGTGTTTGCCCAGATTTAATCTAGCGTATTGTAGATTAATCGCTTGTACTCTTCTGACTCTCAGCGTATTACCCTTAAATGCGCAAGCCATTCATCCAGCCACTATACTGGTATTGGGTGACAGTTTATCTGCGGGCTATGGTTTAGCACGCGGTGAGGAGTGGGTGAATTTACTCGGTTTGCGTCTGAAAGAGCAAGGCTTCGATTATAAAATTATCAATGCCAGTGTGAGCGGGGAAACAACCCGAGGTGGCTTAGGACGCATCGATGCAGCATTGCAACAACACAGCCCTACTATAGTGATTCTTGAACTGGGCGCAAATGATGGCCTACGCGGCCTCGACCTTCAGTCCATGCGCCGTAATCTGCAAACTTTGATACAAAAAATTCAACAGACCAAAGCAAAAGTGGTGTTAGTGGGGATGCGCATTCCACCCAACTATGGGCAAACCTATGCCGATGGTTTTCACCATACATTTCGCGATCTCGCCCAATCTAAAAGCATTCCATATGTGCCTTTTTTACTGGAGGGGATTGCTGAAAAGCCAGAGTACTTTCAGCCCGATCGGCTACATCCGACAGCAGCCGCGCAGAGCATTCTTCTGGAGAATGTCTGGAAGCGCTTAAAGCCCATCCTTACATCTCCAAAGGGATAAAAATATTAATATAATCAAATAGTTATATAATCTATAAAACAATTTCGACCTTATTCATACCAGCCACCAGGCGACCAATGACTGCAGCATCAAAAAACCCTTGGGACTTAAATATGTCCAAAACTGTATCAACTGCTGATGGCGCGCAACTAACCAGCAAACCACCACTGGTCTGAGGATCGGTGCAAATTCGCCGCAGCAGCGTAGTATCGCCCTGAGGTAACACCACATCCTGACCGTAACTTAACCAATTACGCTCAGAAGCCCCAGTGACAAATCCAGCCGCCAATAGAGGACGCGCTTCAGACAGAATAGGGATTTGTGATTCGTGTAGTTTGGCATTCAAGCCAGAGCCTCTACAAATCTCTAATAAATGCCCAAGCAGACCAAAACCAGTTATATCCGTGAGGGCATGTACGCCATCTAACTCTGCTAAGGCAACTCCAGGTGTATTTAACTGCGTCGAGACCGCTAACATTTGTTGATAGGCCTTGTTAGACAGCTCATTTTTCTTAATTGCAGCGCTCATAATACCAACACCAAGACCCTTACCCAGTATCAACACGTCACCATCCTGGGCTCGATCATTACGTTTAACCCGATCGGGGTGGACTAATCCGAGCACAACCAATCCATAGATCGGCTCAGGGGAGTCGATCGAGTGCCCGCCAGCAATCGGTATATTGATCGATTCGCAGACTGACTGACCACCCATAGTAATGCGTTGTGCCACACTCATTGGCATCTTACCTACAGGGATACCGAGAAGCGCTAAGGCCATAAATGGTTTTCCACCCATTGCATATACATCAGAAATGGCATTGGTGGCTGCAATTCGTCCGAAATCATAGGGATCATCAACAATCGGCATAAAAAAATCCGTTGTTGCAACAATCGCCTGTGTATCGTTAATACGATATACGGCAGCATCATCATTATTTGCAGAACCTACCAGAAGATTAGCAAATGGCTGGGCTGCTGCCGATTGAGATAATATTTCGCTCAGCAACGCTGGCGTCAGTTTACAGCCTCACCCACCACCGTGAGAAAACTGGGTTAAACGCAAGTGGGGCTGTTCAATTTGTTCACTCATAACAATTAATTTATCCCTAAAATTCCAAAATTTAGCACCATACTATGAAGAACACTGAAGCTAGACATGCAGATTTCGCTCGCAGGTAAAGAAATGCGATAATGTAAAAATATGGCTGAATTAACGACAAACATACAAACTTCTAGCACGTCACAAGATGATCTGGTGCGGCATGTGCAACAAAAAGAGGCACACGAAGAGCGTGCCGTGAAAATGGTTACCGTATCACAACGCCATGAGTTTGACGAGATTATTGATGTTCGCTCGGAGGATGAGTTTGCACAAGATCACCTCCCAGGCGCTGTAAACTTTCCTGTATTAAACAATGCCGAACGTAGCAAAGTCGGCACCATTTATACTCAAGTCTCTGCATTTGAAGCAAAAAAAATTGGTGCGGCCTTGATCAGCGCCAATATTTCACGCCACCTCAATGAGCACCTCAATCAACGCCCCAGGCAATGGCGCCCTCTGATTTATTGCTGGCGTGGCGGTGGCCGTAGCGCAGCATTTGCCCACGTGCTCGGTCAGATCGGCTGGAGAACCGGTCGAATGGCAGGTGGCTATAAAGCCTATCGTCAACTGGTCATCAACGAACTCTCAACGCTACCTAGCCAACTGACATGGCAAGTCGTCTGCGGCATGACTGGCACTGGCAAGAGCCGATTACTCCACACGCTTCACCAACAAGGCGCTCAAATACTTGATCTAGAAGCACTCGCATCACACCGCGGTTCTGTTCTGGGCCATCTACCAAGCACGCCACAACCCTCACAAAAACTGTTTGAAAGCATGGTGTGGGATGCACTCCATCAACTCTCGCCCGATCAACCTGTTTTCGTTGAGTCGGAAAGTAAAAAAGTAGGCAATCTGCGAGTGCCTGAATTTCTAATTGAAGCCATGCGTGCTAGTACATGCATCATTGTCAATGCCCCAATACCCGTTCGCGTCAAATTGTTACAAGAAGATTACGCGCACTTTATCTCCGAACCTGATCGCCTGAATCGACAACTTGATTGCTTACGTGCTCTGCATGGCCATCAAACAATTACCAAATGGCAGACGCTTGCAAATTCTGGTCAATGGACTACGTTAGTTGAGGAGTTATTACTCAAACATTACGACCCCGCTTACACCAAAGCTATTGACCAAAACTTCCCGAGACTACCTCTAGCCCAAGCGTTCACACTCAACAGCAATACAGAGACGGCACTTCAAGAGTTAGCAACCACGATTTTGACACACATTAAAAATGATTCCCGATCAAATACTTAGCGTTTAATAGTGCACAACAAATTAAAAGTGGTTCACTAACTATCTATGAAAGCCTTGCCAGCTTGCAGCATTTAAGCCAATATAAGGTCTTATTATTCTGATCTCTATTCCACACCATGCTTAATCAAGTTGTACCAGACTTCTGCCTACCTGCCACCGGTAACCAAGAAATAACACTCTCTTCATACCGTGGAAAAACTGTTGTTCTCTATTTTTACCCCAAAGATAACACACCCGGATGCACCACCGAAGGCCAACAATTTCGCGATCTCCATTCGGAGTTTACTGCCTCTCACAGCGTCATCATAGGTGTGTCTCGTGACAGCCTAAAATCACACGAAAATTTCAAAGCAAAAATGGGTTTCCCATTTGAGTTGTTGAGTGACACCGAAGAAGTTGCTTGCCAACTATTTAATGTCATAAAAATGAAAAACATGTATGGTAAAAAGGTACGAGGAATAGAACGTAGCACTTTTGTAATTGATGCTACAGGCGTGATTCAACAAGAATGGCGCGCCGTTAAAGTGCCGGGGCATGTGCAAGAAGTATTAGCATTTGTGAAGTCATTAGCAGCAAAATAACCTGCGTCAATGTAGTTGCTGTACTGGTTTTAATAGGGCGCTCATTAATAGTTGTCAAACAGGGTTGTCAAACAGACTCTTTAACTTGATTGGAGGCTCATGGTTCATCGCAAGACCGTATCTCGTTCGAGCAAAAACTCTCACGTATCCAAAAAGTTTTTTGTTTTAGATACCAATGTCTTAATGCATGATCCAACATCATTATTCCGCTTTGAGGAACATGATGTTTTCATACCGATAGCCACCCTTGAAGAATTAGACGCCAACAAAAAAGGGATGTCTGAGGTATCACGTAACGCTCGTCAAGCCAGTCGCTATCTCGATGAACTTGTGGGTGCGTTTAGTGGTGACATATCTAATGGATTGGCGCTCAACCTCAGTCACGATAAAAGCGCTACAGGCCGCGTGTTTCTACAAACCGAAGCCATCGACTACCAATTACCAGCAAGCCTACCTAGCGGCAAAGCTGACAATCAAATTATTGGCGTTGTTAAATATCTTCAAGAAAAGCATACAGATCGACAAGTTATATTGGTGTCCAAAGACATCAATATGCGCATTAAAGCGCGCGCCCTGGGTTTAGCAACTGAGGACTACTTCAATGACAAAGTTCTAGAAGATAGCGATCTTCTCTATTCGGGCACTTGCACACTGCCCCAGAATTTCTGGGATACGCATGGCAAAGATATGGAGTCCTGGCAGCAATCCGGACAAACCTATTACCGTATCAAAGGACCTCTATGCCGAGATTTTATAGTTAACCAATACGTCCATCTAGAAGGTGTACAACCATTCCAAGCCCAAGTTAGAGAAATCAATGGCAAGGTAGCCATTCTGCAAACTCTCAAAGACTATACCCATCCCAGGCATAAAGTGTGGGGAATTAATGCTCGCAACATAGAACAGAATTTCGCACTAAATGCGCTACTAGATCCCAATATTGATTTCGTGACTATACTCGGTCAAGCAGGTAGCGGAAAAACATTGCTCACGCTAGCTGCTGGTCTCATGCAAACACTGGAAGACAAACGCTACACAGAAATCATTGTCACCCGAGTCACTATACCTGTGGGTGAGGACATTGGATTTCTGCCTGGCACCGAAGAGGAGAAAATGAATCCTTGGATGGGTGCGCTCGAAGACAACCTTGACGTTCTAAACACTACAGACGATGAAGCCGGCGAGTGGGGGCGCGCAGCCACGCGCGACTTAATACGCTCACGGCTCAAGGTAAAATCCTTAAACTACATGCGCGGTCGCACCTTTATTAATAAATTCCTAATTATTGATGAAGCGCAGAACCTCACGCCCAAGCAAATGAAAACCTTAATTACACGCGCTGGTCCTGGCACCAAGGTGGTTTGTCTTGGCAACATCTCTCAAATCGATACGCCCTACCTCACCGAAGGCAGCTCAGGCCTCACCTATGTAGTAGATCGAATGAAGGGTTGGGATCATGGCGGTCATATCACCTTAATGCGTGGTGAACGCTCACGCTTGGCAGAACAGGCCACTATTGCACTCTAGCGGTCTCGCTCAAACGCTAAAAGTGATCGATTGACGCGTAGCTTTCAAAACGCGTATGACGTCCCAAGAATGTCAGATCAATTTGACCCACGGGGCCATTACGCTGTTTAGCGATAATTAACTCTGCAATCCCCTTACGAGGCGAATCTTTGTTATACACCTCATCACGATAAATAAATAAAATCACGTCAGCATCTTGCTCGATCGCACCGGACTCACGCAGATCCGACATCATCGGCCGCTTATCTTGCCGGGAGTCAACGCTACGATTCAACTGTGACAATGCAATAACTGGGACTTTAAGTTCTTTTGCGAGACTCTTCAAAGAACGAGAAATTTCTGCAATTTCAGTTGCTCGATTTTCCTCACGTCCACCTGATGAGCCTGACATCAGTTGCAAGTAATCAATCACAATCAAGGATAATCCACCGGACTCGCGATGCACTCGCCTAGCACGCGAACGCAAATCAAGTACATTTAAACCGGCAGTTTCATCAATAAAAATCTTTGAGTCATTTAACTTACCAACCGCATCAACAAGGCGCGGCCAATCATCTTCGTTAAATGTGCCAGTACGCAACAGATGCTGATCTACACGTCCTACAGATCCAATCATCCGCATAGCCAGTTGCGGCCCCGACATTTCCATACTAAATACGGCCACTGCTTTTTTACTATCCAACGCGACATTTTCAACAATATTCATGGCGAGAGCAGTTTTACCCATGGATGGCCGACCAGCGACAACAATCAGCTCGCCCTCCTGCAATCCAGAGGTCATCCGATCGAGGTCAACAAAACCAGTTGCCAAACCAATCACATCATTTTTATTGTCGCGGTTATAGAGCATATCAATGCGATTAACCGTCTCTGTGAGTAACGAGTCGATGTTGACAAAGCCCTGCTTTGTTTTCGCACCACTCTCAGCGATTTGAAATACACGCGCCTCAGCCTCGTCAATCAAGACCATCGCATCTTTACCTTCAGCGCTAAATGCTGAATCCGCAATACTAGTCCCTACTGATGCCAGATCGCGCAAGATCGAGCGCTCGCGCACAATTTCCGCATAACGCCTGACGTTAGCCGCGCTGGGGGTATTTAAAGCCAAGCTACCAATATAGGGCTGGCCTCCAACATCATCCAACTTACCACTGCGCATCAAACTGTCAGCAACAGTTAAGGCATCTGCAGGCTTATTCTGTTCAATTAATTTAGCGATATGCTGAAAAATCGCCCTATGGTCAGCGCGGTAGAAGTCACCCTCTGTGACCACATCCGCCACTCGATCCCAAGCAGAGTTCGTGAGCAATAAAGCACCCAGAACCGACTGCTCAGCCTCGATTGAGTGCGGTGGCATACGCACAGCATCTAACTGAGCGTCTTTTATGATATGTCCAATATTCTGCGCCATCAGGATCTTTACTTGCTTAAATCAATGTTGATCACAGGTTTGCAACCTATCTAATCTATTTCAAAGCCAATATAGTTGAAAAAGGGCTGTTTCCAGCCCTTTTTCACAAAAAACAATCACTTCATAAACTTAAAAAAGACTAGGAAGTTTCACCTAAAACAGAAACAGTCACAGATACAATCACGTCTGTATGCAATGATACTTTCAGGGCGAAATCACCAATCGTTTTAATCGGGCCATCAGGCATACGAATCGACGATTTAGGAATTTCAAATCCCTGCTTAGCTAATGCCACCGAGATGTCACTATTACCAACCGACCCAAACAATTTACCATCGACACCTGCCTTTTGGGTAATTTGTAGCAGTAAACCTTCCAGCTTGCTAGCTTTCTCTTGAGCTTGCGCCAAGATTTCAGCGTGCGCTTTTTCAAGCTCAGCGCGACGCGCCTCGAATTCAGCCAAGTTTACTTTGGTAGCGCGCTTGGCTTTTCTTTGAGGAATCAAGTAGTTACGTGCATAACCGTCTTTAACACGAACAACATCACCCAAAGTGCCTAAATTAGTAATCTTTTCTAACAATATAATTTGCATGTCTATTACCTCTTAATGCAAGTCAGTGTAGGGCAAGAGCGCTAAGAACCGTGCACGCTTTACCGCAACAGACAGTAGACGTTGGAAATGCGCCTTTGTACCCGTAATTCTTGCGGGAATAATGCGACCATTTTCGTTAATGAAGTCTTTGAGCAAACTGACATCTTTGTAGTCAACTTGAGTCATTCCTTCAGCTGTAAAACGGCAAAACTTACGACGCCGAAACAGCGCGTTGCCTTTTTTACGGTTGTCTTTACCTTTAAATTTACCTTTACCGCTATTACCACCTATTCTAGCCATAATAATTTCCTCTTTTATAACGCTTGCATAGTCGTCACATGCAGGACCAACTGCCTGCTCATTCGATGTTTACGATTTAAAAACCCTTGCACCTCTAGCTGACAACCGATTCGCTGCTGCGCTACACGGTTGGCCAGTTCACCAGTTACTTTAGCAATCACCTCGATTTCAATCTGCCGCGGACTTCCTGACTCAATCTGAGTAGATTCATGCAACAAGGTGAAATCAACTACTGGTAATCCTGCTGGGGTGTGACGCAAAGGCTCTATCGCAATAACTGTTGCTGTTAATTTAACTTGGTTCAGAACCACCTAAACCGCATTCTCCACAATATCAGCTGCACGAGGTGCATCTTCAGCAGGGCGGGCACGCTCTTCGCGCATCATCGGCGAAGGCGTCACAACAGCCTCATTCATGCTGACCGTCAAGTGACGTAATACGGCATCATTAAATTTAAAAGCATGCTCTAACTCAACCAGGGTTTCGTTATTACACTCAATATTGAGTAGCACATAGTGTGCTTTATGGAGCTTTTGAATTGGGTAGGTCAATTGACGACGACCCCAGTCTTCAAGGCGATGAATCGCACCTTGCTGGGTGGTAATCAATTGGCGATAGCGATCTAACATTGCTGGAACTTGCTCGCTCTGGTCCGGATGGACGATCAAAACGATCTCGTAATGTCGCATAAATAAACTCCTTATGGGCTGTAAATCAAATGGACCACCCGCGATGCGTACGCAGTGTGGCAAGGAAAACTCCAAGACAATCAGGTATTCTCAGAGTAGCCGTCTATTATACTTCAACCAAGAACCAGATCAAGCGCTTTTAAATCAGATACTTACTTAAAATCAAGTGGATAAGCATCTGCCCGATCAAATTTACGGCGTTTTTACGCTATCGGCCACCATCCGCTGGCGCCGCGCCTCGGACAAACAAATCCCTGCAGAAACAGAAACATTGAGACTGGCAACGCTGCCTAACATCGGAATTCGTACCAAAATATCGCAATTTTCACGGGTCAGGCGCCGCATACCCTCGCCTTCAGCCCCTAACACCCACGCCAGTGAGCCTTGTAAATTTGCACCATAGAGCTGTTGATCTCCATGCTCGTCCGCGCCAATCAACCATATACCGCGCGCTTTTAAGTCACGCATAGCCCGTGCCAAATTGGTCACCATGAGATAAGGCACGCTATCTGCAGCACCGCTAGCAACCTTAGCCACTGTAGCATTGAGCCCAACGGCCCGATCTTTAGGCGCTAGCACAGCGTGTACTCCCATTGCATCGGCCACCCGCAAGCAAGCACCTAAGTTATGTGGGTCAGTCACCCCATCTAAAATTAATAAAAATGGCGGCTCCGTCAAGGCGTCTAGCACATCCTCTATGTCAGTCGGCATTATCACCACTTCTGCGCGAGCTGCTACGCCCTGATGCCTGGCCTGATTGGTCAGCGTATCTAAGCGCTTGGCATCCACTAAAACCACCTTAACGTGGTGCGCTTGGGCTAATGCCAGTAAGCCTTGAGCGCGGCGATCGTGACGTGACGCATCTAAGTAGATCTCGCGCACCGCTTCGCTTCGACGCCTCAAGCGGCTTTCAATCGCATGAAAACCATGAATTAATTGTAAATCAGCACTCATGAGCTAAGCTCCGTAACCATCTGATAAATATATGATTTAAGATAATATAAAGTCTATTCGAGCACCATCTAAATCAACCCGTGCAATCTTAACCCGGACACGATCACCCAAACGATAGCGCTGTCCGGTACGCTCACCCAATAACTGATGCTTAGCTGCATCGTAGCGGAAATAATCCTTACCTAAATCTGAGATATGGATTAATCCCTCTACATAAACATCATCCAAAGCCACAAACGCACCAAAGGCTGCAACCCCAGCAATACTACCCATGAACACCTCGCCCACACGATCCCGCATGTAATAGCACTTGAGCCAAGCCGTAACATCGCGCGTAGCATCATCAGCACGGCGTTCAGTTAAGGAGCATTGCACACCAATTTGCGCCCAGTCGGTGAGTTGATATTTGGTTTTCGCTAACACCGCTTTAATCGCACGATGCACTAATAAATCTGGGTAGCGGCGAATCGGAGAAGTAAAATGCGCATACCCCTCATAAGACAAACCAAAGTGGCCGTTATTTTTCGGGGCATAGACCGCTTGCTTTAACGATCTCAACATTGCAGTTTGTAACAATTGCGCGTCCGGCCTAGACTTAATCTTGGTTAGCAATTTCGCGTAATCCATGGCTAGTGGTTTATCACCGCCCGGTAGCTCCAAGCCGAAACCTTTCAAAAAGTCTCGTAACGCCTCAAGCTTTTCTGGAGTTGGCCCCTCATGCACCCGATACAGCAATGGATGCGCATTCTCATTTAGGAATGCTGCTGCGCAGACATTGGCAGCCAACATACACTCCTCAATAATTCGATGTGCATCGTTACGGATGACTGGCACTATATTGGTAATCTTGCCTTGACCATCAAAAATCATTTGTGTTTCTGGCGTTTCAAAATCAATGGCACCACGCTGCTCACGCGCCTTCGCTAACACCTCATAGAGCTGATATAGATTCTGCAAATTGGGTAGTAAAGCACTACGTTTACGTGCAGCAGCAGAACGGGGCGCCTCTAAAATTGCAGCAACCTCGGTATAGGTGAGTCGCGCTTGAGAACACATAACGGCCGCGTAAAAACCACACTGACCCACCTGACCTTGGCGATTGATTTGCATGTCGCACACCATAACCAAGCGATCGACCTCTGGCTTAATCGAGCACAACCCGTTAGATATCGGCTCTGGCAACATGGGAATTACTCTTCGCGGAAAATACACCGAGTTGCCACGATTACGCGCTTCCACATCAAGCGCATCACCGTCTGTCACATAATGACTGACATCGGCAATCGCAACGACCAAACGGAACCCTTTAGCATTGCGCTCACAATAAACGGCATCGTCAAAATCTTTTGCAGTCTCACCATCAATGGTGACCAAATTCATCTCGCGCAAATCAACCCGCCCGCGTCGATCTGACACTCGCACGATTTTCGGCATTTTGCTAGCTAACAACTCAGCCTCCGGTGGAAAAATCCATGGCAGTGCATGCTTGCGAAGAGCAATTTCGATTTCCATACCAGGATCGGCATAATTACCTAAAACTTCTACCACTCGGGCTAAGGGCTGAGGGTGCCGACCCGGCTGAGAAATAATCTCCACCATCACGACCTGCCCCACTGTAGCGGCCCCCGATTCTCCCACAGGTATCACAAAATCTTGGCTGACTCGCTTATCTTCTGCAGTCACAAAAGTCACTCCATGCTCAATACGCAGGCGCCCGACTACGCGCTGCTGCCCATGCTCAAGCACTTCGACAATCTTCCCTTCCGAACGACCGCGACGGTCCGTTCCACTAATACGCGCCATCACGCGATCACCGTGCAAAACTTTTTGCATCTCACGCGGGCTTAGAAACAAATCGACGCCACCGTCCTCACGTTGCAAAAAGCCAAAGCCTTCTTTATGCCCCAACACTCGACCACACAACAAGTCGAGTTTAGCAACGGCACACAAATCACCACGTCGATTTCGCATCATCTGACCATCACGCTCCATCGCGCCTAGACGTCGCGCAAATGGTTCTTTTTCTGCTTTGCCGATCTCCAGATGCGCGATCAAATCTCGCTCATCCATCGGCACCCCAGCTTCTAACAATACCTCAAGGATTAACTCGCGGCTTGGCAGGGGATTTTCATATCGCCCAGCCTCTCTCAAATGGAAAGGGTCAGCCTTGCGGCGCGAGACCTTAGCCTTGACTTTGACTGGAGCAGACTTCTTTTTCGGTTTTTTCATTTGTATAATCAGCTTTCATGGGCTAGAATCACGCCCTCATTGCCCAGGTGGCGGAATTGGTAGACGCACCAGCTTCAGGTGCTGGCGGGTAATACCGTGGAGGTTCGAGTCCTCTTCTGGGCACCACAATTATTATGACACTACCAGTCATAAAGTCCTAAATACCAGACGATCGATGGTCACCGTGGTTATTACAACTGTTTCAATCAGGGCTAGTAACAATAAATGATGAGTTTTAAGTCTAGATCTAAATTTAGAATTAGATTTAGATATAAATTTAAATCTATTGTTAAATTTATTTAAATCTTTATCACCCCATCGATCATTATTAAATCGATGACAACTGATCCTCTCAGTCCACTGCATTGAATATTGGGTAATCTATTAGATAATCACCATCCATTCGCAACTCAGATAATACATAACTATAAAAGTATGGGTTATGCATTAAACATCAAACGGGTTACGACGAACAATCGTCTGCTCCCGATCTGGCCCTGTCGACACCATATCGATGCTGACACCACAGACCGCTTCTAGTCGCTCTAAATAATTTTTGGCTGCCTGGGGTAGTTGGTCAAGCCGAGTCGCCCCAACAGTGCTTTCCTGCCATCCTGGCATCTCTTCATAGACTGGCTGGCATTCAGCCAGCAATTCAGCACCAAATGGGAGAATATCTCGTGCCACACCATTCATTTGATAACCCACACCGATACACACACTCTCCATACCGTCGAGGACATCGAGCTTAGTCACACACAGGCCAGAAATACCATTAATTTGGATTGAACGCTTAAGCGCAGCGGCATCGAACCAACCACAACGCCGCGGCCGCCCAGTAGTTGCTCCAAATTCATTACCGCGTGCTGCAATTTGCTTACCAACATCATCTTCTAACTCTGTAGGGAAAGGCCCAGAACCAACACGCGTGGTATAGGCTTTAGTAATTCCCAGAACATAATGCAGGTTTTGCGGACCAATACCAGCACCCGCAGCAGCAGCCCCAGCCACACAATTGCTAGAGGTGACATAAGGATAAGTGCCATGATCAACATCCAATAAGGTGCCTTGCGCACCTTCAAACAACAGATGATCGCCGCTTTGCTGTGCTTCAAACAATAACCTTGGCACATCAGCCACCATCGGCTTAATCCGTTCGGCAAGCGCAAGCGCTTCATCCAAGGTTTTTTGAAAGCTAACGGTCTCGACTTTAAAATAATTCTTTAATACAAAGTTATGAAAATCAAGAACTTCGCCTAATTTCGAAGCAAAGCGTTCGCGATGGAATAAGTCCTGCACCCGAATAGCTCGACGTGCAACTTTATCCTCATAAGCGGGCCCAATACCACGACCAGTTGTACCAATCTTAGCGGCACCTTTTGCAATTTCGCGGGCACGATCAAGCGCTACGTGGTATGGCAAAATAAGGGGACATGCCTCACTAATTTTGAGTCGACCACTCACGTTCACGCCGGCATGTTCCAGGGCATCAATTTCTTCTAATAAAGCCTCCGGAGAAATTACCACGCCGTTACCAATATAACAGGCTACTTGATCCCTAAGAATTCCAGAAGGTATTAAATGCAATACCGTTTTTTTACCATTAATGACAAGCGTATGCCCTGCATTATGCCCGCCTTGAAAACGCACAACACCCTGAGCGCGATCAGTCAACCAATCGACAATTTTGCCCTTACCCTCATCACCCCATTGGGTACCGATCACCACTACATTTCGAGTCATAACCCTACAGCCTTTTCATTGGCAGCAACTGACGATGCAGTTGCAACATTAAAAAATTAATATAGAAAAATTATCAATATAATCAAATAGTTAGATTATTATGCGTGTCGACTACTACGAATCACCCAACGCCCCACCTCTTCAAACAACATCTGCTCACAATTTAACTCTTCACGATAACGCTGATGTCCAGGTAATTCTACAATGACTGTCCGACCACTGCGACGTAAGCTCGCGATCCGCCGCTGCAACCGAGCATCGTTAGGGCGATAAGGCGCTAAAATTCGAATCGCTTTATTAACCACCACCCCTGCAGCAACCAACTCACGTAAATCTAGACTAAACCCCGTAGCAGGTCGAGCACGACCAAAGGCCTTTCCAACCTCATCATAACGACCACCCAGAGCTAGGGTATAGGCACCGGAATATGCCGCAAACACAACCCCACTGTGATAGTGGTAACCTCGCAACTCGCTTAAATCAAAGCTACAGTGTGAAGGCCAATCCGTCTGAGACTTGCTAAGCGCAGTCAAATCACGAAGCGCTGATCGAATAGCGGGTAACGCTGGCAATCGTCGTTTAGCTTCAGCCAGAACCTTTAAATCACCATAGAGCTGGGGCAACAGCGCTAAAGCATCGCGCGTCTTCCGATCTAAGCCTTTCGCCAGCTCAGCAACTGCAGGCACATCCTTAGTTTGCATCGCAGCAAACAATTCAGCCTCGAGCGGTGGCGCTACTGCCGCGCTATGCAACAACGCTCTAAAAATAGCGACATGACCAATGTCCAGAGAAACAGTTGTCAAACCTGCAATCGCTAGGGCTTTGAGCATTAATTGCTGCACCTCTAGATCACTTTCTATGCCGTGATGACCAAATATTTCAGCACCTAATTGCAAAGGCTCACGCGTTCTACTCAATCCAACAGGTCGGGTGCGCAATACACTTCCGGCATAACACAAACGTGTCACACCGTTACGATTCAATAAATGGGCATCAATTCGAGCGACTTGCGGCGTAATATCAGCACGCACCCCTAGCATACGTCCAGAGAGCTGATCGACCAATTTAAAAGTTTGAAGGTCTAGGTCATGGCCAGTTCCAGTCAGCAACGAGTCGACGTATTCCAACATCGGTGGCATGACTAACTCATAACCATAGCAAGCAAACTCATCCAAGATGAGGCGACGCATAGTCTCAATGCGCCCAGCTTCTTCAGGCAAGATATCTTCAAAATACTCTGGTAATAACCAAGTTCTCATCGGACTATTTCTAATAGTGCGCCACGATCAAACTAATCAACGACTAGCCCATCTCTTAACGGCAAAAATACAATAAACCTAAACCAATTAACATTGAGGTCAGTCCTATGAATCTAATCTGACCATCACTGAGCTCGATGAGACGGCGAAATGTTTCTCGCCAGATCGCTGGTGATACAAACGGCATTATTCCCTCAATCACCAACACAAGAGCTACGACAGCTATTAACGATTCAGACACTGGCTAAAGACCGCAAACTATGACTTTGACATCCAGAGCGCCAATAAAAGAGCTTAGCACCTACCTAGCACCAGACTTTCCACCATTTTTCATATATTTGAAAAATTCGGAATTAGGCTCAAGTACCATCACATCAGATTTACTTTTAAAACTAGAGCGATAGGCATCCATGCTGCGGTAGAAGGCATAAAACTCAGGATTGATTTCATAGGCTTTTGCGTAAATTGCCGATGCCTTAGCGTCCCCCTCACCTTTGATCTTTTGGGCATCCCGGTAAGCTTCAGCCAAGATAACCTCACGTTGCTTATCAGCATCAGCACGAATTTTCTCGGAGTCGGCACCGCCGGTAGAGCGCAACTCATTGGCCACCCGCTTTCGTTCTGCCTCCATGCGTCTATAAACTGACTCACTGACTTCTTGCGGGAGGTCTACACGCTTGAGTCGCACATCAAGCACCTCAACACCAATCTTAGCAGCATCCTCATTTGCGCGCTTACGCATCAAATCCATAATTTTATCGCGCTCACCAGACACAACATCATGCACGGTGTGGTTACCAAACTCCGCACGAAGACCATCATTAATTGTCTGCATTAAACGCGTCTGCGCCCGCATCTCCTCTCCACCAACTGAGGTGTAATAGTTACGCACATCGATAATCCGCCACTTCACAAACAAATCAACGAGAACGTTCTTTTTCTCAGAGGTTAGAAAACGCTCAGGCTCTGCATTATCAATCGTCAAAATACGCACGTCAAAGAACCGAACGTTATCCAGAACAGGAACTTTTAGATAGAGCCCCGGCTCCTTCTTAATGGATACCACTTCCCCTAAACGGAATACGATTGCATTTTGACGTTGATCCACAACAAACACCGACGAGCCAAGAACAATAGCTACCGTCATTATGATCGTGATAATACTGCCGACATTCAATTTCATTATCTTGCCTCCCGATCACGACTGCGTAAGGTATCTCGGCCACGTGCTGCACTATCAGATGCCGGAGCCTCTGCTGGCTTAGTCATCGCCGATGGAGACTCGGAAGTTGGCGCTGCAGGCACTGGCGATTGCATTTGCATCAATTTATCTAAAGGCAAATACAACAAGTTGCCACTACCTTTTTGATCAACAAGAACCTTGCTGGTGTTGGTCATAATTTGCTGCATGGCATCGATATAAAGACGATCCCGTGTAACCTGCGGCGCTTTGCTGTATTCGGCAACGATTTGGCGGAAACGTGATGCATCACCTTCAGCTTGCTGGATCACTCGGCTCCGATAGCCCTCGGCTTCCTGAATTAGACGGGCAGCCATACCCCTGGCTCTTGGAATGACATCATTAGCGTAGGCTTCGCCTTCATTTTTTTGACGCTCGCGATCCTGACTAGCCTTTACTGCATCATCAAAAGAGGCTTGCACTTGCTCAGGGGGCTGGGCATTTTGCATAGTCACCTTGCTGATGCTCACACCAGTTTGATAGCGATCAAGAATTTCTTGCATTAGCTTCTGCGCGAGTGCGGCGACTTCGGCCCGACCTTCAAAAATAACAAAATCCATACTATTACGACCAACCACTTCGCGAATCGCTGTCTCAGCAGCCTGCATCACAGCGTCCTCGGGCGAACGATTACTAAACAAAAAATCATTGGGGCTTTTGAGCACATATTGAACAGCAAATTGTACGTCGATGATGTTTTCATCATCAGTCAACATCAATGCTTCCTTCAACTGCTTACTTTTAACATTATTACGATAGCCAACTTCAACAGTTCGCACTTGGGCTACGTTGACGACCTCTGCAGATTCTATTGGATAGGGTAGGTGCCAACGAGGCCCTGGCATTGTGGTTTCCACAAACTTACCAAAACGCAAAACTACACCACGCTGTCCCTCATTAACAATATAAAAACCGCTCCCCAACCACACTAAAAGCACAACAACCAAAACTACCGACAATCCACCCAGGGCCTGACCCATTTGGGGCCCCCCGCTAGCCGGCGGTGAAGCACCTGGCTTTTGATCACCGTTATTGCCGCCTAAAAAGCGAGCTAGGCGGCGATTTAAGTCACGCCAAATTTCATCCAAATCCGGTGGCCCTTGCTTACCACCGCCAGGACGTCGACCCCATTGAGGGTCATTTAACGACAAAATTGGGGCCAAAATGCGCGCTAAAGCACTTTTAAAGCGAAATCGAATAGATGTAATGAGTTCAGTCATAGGGGTTAGTCACAATTAAGCTGCAGCAGGTTGGCCAGGATCAATCGAATTCAGGGCATATTCTTGGATAGCATCGCGCAAATTAACAATTCCGTCACCAGTGAGCGCACTTAACCATAGGCGAGAAATTCTACCATACTCGTCGCGCTCCATCCGAGGTTCTACTTGGGTGCGGTCTATCTTATTAAACACCATAATTTGGGGAACTTGGTTAGCGCCGATTTCACTCAGAACCTGATTGACCGCCGCAATTTGCAGATCCCGGTCCGGACTACCCGCATCTACTATATGCAAAAGTAAATTTGCTTTGACCGTCTCCTCCAAAGTCGCCTGAAACGCATCAACCAAGGTGTGCGGCAAGTGCCTGATAAATCCAACAGTATCTGAAATAACAACTGCAGCGCCCCGGATACCACTTAGGCGTCGCGTTGTCGTATCCAGTGTCGCAAAAAGCTGATCTGCAGCATAGACATCTGCCTTTGCTAGGCGATTAAATAAGGTAGACTTACCAGCATTGGTATATCCCACCAATGATACTGAGAATACATGTGCACGCGATCTCGAACGTCTTTGGGTGGCATGCTGAGCCCGCACCAATAAAAGCTTCTCACGTAATAGTTTGACCCGTTTGCCCAACAAACGACGATCAGTTTCGAGCTGGGTCTCACCTGGACCACGCATCCCAATCCCCCCACGCTGACGCTCCAAATGGGTCCAGCCTCTCACTAGTCGCGTCGACAAATGCTCTAATTGCGCTAACTCGACCTGCAACTTACCCTCATGACTGCGGGCACGTTGGGCAAATATATCTAAAATTAAACTGGTCCGATCAATCACCCTGCAGTTTAATTGACGCTCAAGATTACGTTCTTGAATGGGACTTAGTGCATGATTAAAAATCACTACAGTCGCACTATGCTCAGCAACAGCTAACTCGATTTCTTGAACCTTACCCTTACCCGCGTATAAGGCGGGATCCGGGCGATCTCGTCGACCACGGACAACAGCAAGCACGTCAACACCACCACTGCGTGCTAACAGTTGCATCTCTTCAAGACTCTCAAGATAATCGGGTTCACCCAAATCTAAGGCCACAACTATGGCCGCCGTTCCGTTTCCGGGGCGCTCAAGCATTGATTAAATTATTCAGTAAAATCAATTACTTATCTAGGTTATCTTCATCCGATAAGGTCACAGCACGAGCCGGGACAACTGTAGAAATAGCGTGCTTATAGACCATCTGGGTGACAGTATTACGCAAAAGTACAACATATTGATCAAAGGATTCTACCTGCCCTTGAAGTTTAATCCCATTAACGAGATAGATAGAAACAGGAATGTGTTCACGACGCAACGCGTTCAAAAACGGGTCTTGTAGTAGCTGCCCTTTATTACTCATATTTACCTCAACAATTTAAAAAGACTACGGTTTAACAAGGAATTCACTTTAACGTAATTTGGTGGATGTGACCATAGAATTCACAAAAATAAATTATTTGCTTCCATTAAACAAATCAAACTGAACAAATCAAATTGAACAAGCTCTGATTTCAAATTTAATATATAAATTTGAACAAGACTGCGTTGTATTTCAATTTAATGATGTTTTGCTTCACCTCTCGCATAGGGGTTACGTCCAGTTTTAAATTCAACTTTCATCGGCGTGCCCGTTAGTTTAAAAGCATCCCTGAAAAATCGCTCCAAATAACGTCGGTAGGTGTCTGGCACTCTATCCAAAGCAGACCCGTGAATAATAATGCGTGGCGGATTAGAGCCGCCTTGGTGGGCATAACGCAATTTAGGACGCACTAAGCCTGAACGGGGCGGCTGTTGTTGCTGAACTGCAATTTGCAACATCCGCGTTAATTTAGGCGTAGGCAATCTAGACATGGCCGCAACATAAGCTGCATCTGCAGATCGTAATACTTCAGACACCCCCTGCCCCTGCAAGGCAGATATGAAATGAAAACGCGCAAAACTTAAAAACCCAAGCTTACGGGCTCCATCGCGCTTGACTTGATCCCGCTCAGACTCCGTCAAGCCTTCCCATTTATTCACGGCGACCACTAACGCCCGTCCCGCTTCCAAGATAAATCCTGCGATGTGCGCATCTTGCTCAGAAATCTCTTGTCGCGCATCGAGCACTAAAATCACAATATTAGCATCAGCAATAGACTGTAAGGTTTTGATTACAGAAAACTTTTCAGCAACCTCGTCAACCCGGCCACGCTTCCGCATTCCCGCCGTATCAATCAAAGTGTAGGGCTTGCCAGCACGTTCAAAATCAATATAGATGGAATCTCTAGTCGTACCCGGTTGATCAAATACAACCACCCGCTCCTCTCCTAAAAGAGCATTAATCAGAGTCGATTTGCCCACGTTAGGCCGCCCAACAATGGCGATTTTAGGCTGCTTGACGACTTCTTCAGACACTGGTACTGCCTCAGGGAACTCCTCCAAGACTATATCCATTAAATCGCTAATATGCTCACCATGTTCAGCAGAGACCGCTAGGGGATCACCAAGCCCTAGCGCATGAAAGTCACTGGAGGCTGCGGCGTAGCTCATTCCCTCGGACTTATTCACGATTAACCAAATTTTTCTACCGCTACGGCGTAACTCAGCAGCAACCTCTCGATCCTGTCCGGTGAGACCTGCTCGCGCATCCACCATGAACAACACCGCATCAGCTTCGTCAACGGCTTGTCGTGCCTGTCTAGCCATTTGATGAAAGATCCCGTCTTTAGCAACAGGCTCAAATCCACCAGTATCGACAACGAGATAGGGTTTTTGCCCTACCAAACCTTCGCCATAATGGCGGTCACGAGTAATGCCTGGGGCATTGACAACAATAGCATCTCGACTACGC
>Ga0209499_1000100_pt1 | contig 59902 bp, 43 predicted proteins | sample C_130208_EF_Meta_FD_187306 | JGI IMG/M metagenome (GOLD analysis project Ga0209499, IMG submission 187306) | Freshwater microbial communities from Lake Croche, Canada to study carbon cycling - C_130208_EF_MetaG (SPAdes) (version 2) | ecosystem: Environmental > Aquatic > Freshwater > Lake...
TTTAGCCAATTCATATGGAATACATTCCTCCGTTAAAAATGGATCATTTTGTGCATTCACAATTAAAACCGGAATGCGTATTTTTTCCAAAAAATACAGCGCACTATTCTGTTCATAATAATCCTCCGCATCATTAAAACCATGCAGCGGACCCGTAATTACATCATCAAAATCTTTCAAACTCTTAATGTTGGCCAACATACCAGGTCTAATATCACTTGGATAGAATGCCGATTTTTCGTTGACTTTTTTTAAGAGCGTTTGTAGAAAGCGATGTGTGTAGATGCGGTTTTCCCAGCGGGCCAACTTCCGGCTACTGCTAGAAAGGTGTAAAGGTACAGAAAATGCAACAGCTTTTCGAATGAAATAAGGAGGTTTTTCTCCCTGCTCACCGAGCCATTTGAGTGTTAAATTTCCGCCCAGCGAGAATCCCGCGAGGGAAATTTGATTCGCACCACGAGAGTTTGCTAATCGGATGATAAAATCTAAATCATCCGTAGCCCCACTATGGTAAAAACGCAAGGCACGATTTATTTCCCCGGAGCAACTTCTGTAATTCCAAGCCAGAATATTATACCCCTCGCTTTGCATTATGTGAATAAGTCCTTTCACATAGTGCCTGTCGCTACTTCCTTCTAATCCATGTGAAATAATTAATAGAGGTGTTTGAACAATGTCTCCCTGATTTAAATACCAATCCACATCTAAAAAATCACCATCATCCGTATTCAAGCGCTCTCGGATGGGCGCCTGCATTAATATAACCTTGCGAAAAAGTGCAGGATATATACTTTGGCTATGGCCATCTGGTAGCCAAAAAGGTGATTGAATCGAACGACTCGTTTGTTTTAAGGGCACAGAACTATATAAAAAAGTCAGGAATTAATTGGTCTTCTCGCGTCGCAGGATTTACTCGGTATCCGTCAAAATTCACAATCCCTTCCTCCCGTAATACTTCTTCATCGATGTAAAAATTGCCGGTGACTTCCTTAGCATCCCGACTTAAAATCGCGGCGGCCGCATCCGCCATAATGCTCGCTTTTCTGCCTAATTGCATCATATCCGCATTGCCAATCGCAAATTCTATGGCAGCCGTGGCTATAATTGTTTTTGGCCAAAGGGCGTTGAAGGCCACTTTCCCCTTAAATTCAGCAGCCATCCCTAGTGTACACAATGACATGCCAAATTTTGCCGTGGAATAAGCCACATGATTTTCAAACCAGCGCGCCTCCACATTTAAAGGGGGCGAAAGCGTCAACACATGGGGGTTTTCAGATTTCAATAAATAAGGCAAGCATGCCTGCGCACATAAAAATGTTCCTCGGGCATTTACTTGATGCATCAAATCATACTTTTTCATTTCGGTTCTTAGGGTTCCCGTCAATTGTATAGCCGAAGCATTATTGATCAGAATATCAATCCCACCAAACATTTCCACGGCTTTTTGGACCGCCGATAAAACCTGATTTTCGTCACGAATGTCGACCACACATGGCAAAGCCTTTCCTCCCAAGGCTTCTATTTCTGAGGCAGCGCTATAAATGGTCCCCGCTAATTTGGGATGAGGTGTAGCCGTTTTTGCGGCAATGACAATGTTAGCGCCCTCGGAAGCTAGTTTTTTAGCTATTTCTAAACCAATACCCCTAGAAGCACCCGTGATGAAAACAGTTTTATTTTTAAACATATTACCTGATTTTTTATTTATCAATAAAATTACGATTTTCTTCTAAAGTAGGATACAAATTAACTATTTGCATCGTACTTTTGTAAATTAATTTTACGATTTAATTAGAATGATCAACCCATTTAAGTCAGTCAGTATTTCTCATCGGACAGCCCCACTCACCATACGTGAAATGGTGGCTTTGAATGAGGAAGAAAGCAAGGCGTTTGCGATCAAGTGCAAAGACCTATTTGGCTTAAGTGAATTATTAATTGTATCCACTTGCAATCGCACGGAGTTATATTATACGACCCCCGCAAACATTTCAGAAGATTTAGTCAAAGCCCTTCTAATCGAAAAAGGGATAGAAATAAATTCAGAATTTCTTAACTACTTTAAGCACCTGAATGAAACGGAAGATTCATTGAGGCACCTTTTTGAAGTGGCAACAGGATTGCAATCCAAAGTAGTGGGTGATTTACAAATCCCAAATCAGATTAAAAAAGCGTATCAATTAGCCGCTGATTTAAATTTAGCAGGGCCCTATTTGCATCGCTTGATGCATACAATTTTTTATTCCAATAAGCGGGTAGCCCAAGAAACGTCCTTTAGAGATGGCGCAGCTTCTGTTTCCTATGCCACAGTAGCCTTGGCTGAAGAGCTTTCCCAAGCGATTCCGCAGCCTAAAGTTTTGATTTTGGGTTTAGGTGAAATCGGCTTAGATGTTTGTAAGAACATGGAAGAAAAGGATTTTGCGGAATTTACCATCATGAATCGGACCCAAGAGAAAGCGGAGAAAATAGCGCATGGAATGCCATTCCGAGTAGCTCCTTTTTCAGATTTATGGGAAGAAATTTCAAAAGCAGATATTATTATTTCATCAGTTCGAACGGAAAGCCCAATCATTACCCTAGATGAAATAAAAAAGCTTCAAGTTCTTTCCTTTAAATACTTTATCGATTTATCGGTGCCAAGGAGCATAGAGGACGGAATCGAAAAGAATCCAGGAATCTTACTTTATAACATTGACTCCTTAAAAGAAAGGGCCGATGAAGCATTAGCTGCCCGAATGGCTTCCGTACCCGATGTCCGTGTGATCATCGAGGAAAGTATCGTCAGTTTCAATGATTGGTCTAAAGAAATGGAAGTTTCTCCAACGATCCATAAATTAAAAAATGCGTTAGAGAATATTAGGAAGGAAGAAATCAACCGACATATTAAAGGGTTGAATAAGGACGAAATAGAAAAGCTGGAGAAAATTACCGCTAATTTGGTCCAAAAAATCATGAAGCAACCCATCCTTCATTTAAAAGCAGCTTGCAAAAGAGGTGAATCTGAGAAAATGGTAGATATTTTGAACGAATTGTTCAACCTCGAGCACGTTGAAGAATTTGAATCCTAATTTCCCTCCTACATGGACAGCAAGGTTTTAAACCAACTGGCCCGCTTTTGCGCCTACCAAGAACGCTGCGTATTCGAAATCAAACAAAAAATGAGGGACTTGCTCGTGGGCGAGTCAGACTACGCCATTTACTTATCCTGGCTTTCCGAAAATAATTATTTGAATGAGGCTCGGTTTGTCGAACTTTTTGTCCGATCGAAATTCAATCAAAAACATTGGGGCCGAAATAAAATAATTTTTGAGCTAAAAAAAAGAGGCATTCCCGAATCATTGCTGAGTAATGTGTATAATGAAATCGCAGAAGCCGATTATATGGTCCAATTGACTAAAATAATTTTAAAGAAAAAGGCGGAATTAAAGTTGGGGACGGCCCAACAAAAATACCAAAAGTGTTACGCCTTTGCCATGTCAAAAGGATATGAATCGAGTCTAATTGTGGCCCAATTAAAAGGCCTATTTTGAATTAATTTGTTAAAAAATATTTTTTTTATACCTTTGAGGCATGAATTTAAAAAACAAAACATATTATATCGGTTATTATTACGCGGGATATTTCCATTGCATATAGCCGGTTACATAGGTTTTAAAAATAACTTACTAACAACCGGCCCATCGTCGGTTTTTTTGTTTTATGAGCGTACATATATCCACCGCATCTAGATTAAATTCCGTTGAAGAATATTATTTTTCAACCAAATTAAAACAGATAGCCCAATTTAAAGCAGAGGGAATTCCAGTCATTAATATTGGCATTGGTAGTCCCGATTTGGCTCCTTCGCTAAAAACGATTGATGCCCTAACGACTGCTGCAGCAAATCCGAATAACCATGCCTACCAAGGATATCAAGGAATACCGGCATTAAGGAAGGCTTTTGCTGATTTTTATGCCACTCATTACCAGGTAACATTAAATCCCGATTCTGAGGTTCTTCCACTGATGGGATCCAAAGAAGGAATAATGCACATCGCCATGGCTTATTTAGAAGCTGGAGACGAAACATTAATTCCAAATCCAGGATATCCCACCTATCAAGCGGCTTGTGCTCTAGCCGGTGCAAAAGTTTTAACTTACGAATTATCAGAAAAAACGGGCTGGCTTCCAGATTTGGAAGCGCTTGAATTAGGCGATTTGTCAAAAGTGAAAATCATGTGGGTCAACTATCCACACATGCCTACGGGTGCAAAGGCGGATCATGCCTTTTTTGAAAGACTGAAAAATTTTGCGGAAAAGCATTCCATTTTAATCGTAAATGACAACCCCTATAGTTTTATTTTAAACGATGAACCTATATCGATGCTCGCCATTCCTGGAATGATGGACGTAGGCATTGAATTAAATTCTTTGTCTAAATCACATAATATGGCGGGGTGGAGAATTGGCGCCTTATTGGGTAAATCGGAATTTTTAAATCCTGTTTTAAAATTTAAATCGAACATGGATTCGGGCATGTTTTTGCCTTTGCAATTAGCGGCAGTGGAAGCCCTTTCCGCGGATCGCACTTGGTTTGAGCAACAAAATACGATTTATAAGTCACGCCAAAAACTAGTTTTTGAATTGCTAGATTTACTAGGTTGCACCTACGACCCAGCGCAATCGGGTATGTTTGTCTGGGCCAAAATACCCAGTCATGTTAGCTCCGGCTATGAATTGTCGGATCAAATATTAATTGAAAATGCGATTTTCATCACACCTGGAGGGATATTTGGTTCTCAAGGAAATGAATATATCCGCATATCTTTATGTGCCAAAGAAGACATTTTCAAAGAAGTCATTCAGCGCATTAAAACAAAATCAAATGGACTCTAAACAAAAGGTTGGCATCATCGGGATTGGGTTAATTGGCGGTTCCATCGCATTAGGACTTCGTGAAAGTGCTTGGGCTTCTGAAATCATCGGCATCGACACCAATCCTGAGCATCAATCAAAGGCCCTTTCGCTCCGATTAGTTGATCGTGTGATGACTTGGGAAAATGCCTTAAACGAAGTAGATGTTTTCATCACTTCAACGCCCGTTGATGTGTTAGTTCACCTCATCCCTCAAATTTTAGATCAATTAAAACCTCATCAGTTGATCATCGAGGTAGGTTCTACCAAAACCCCTGTTTTTGAGGCCTTAAAAAATCATCCAAAACGAGCCCAATTTGTGTCGACACACCCGATGGCGGGAACCGAATTTTCCGGCCCCGAAGCGGCTGTTCTAGGACTTTTTAAGAACAAAACTTGCGTTATTTGCGATCAAGAATTAAGCTCATCATCCGCCATTCAAATTATTGAGGATCTATATACTCATGGCCTGCAGATGCAATTGATTTACATGGATTCCGTCGGCCATGATGTTCATACCGCCTATATTTCACACATATCCCATATCTGTTCCTTCGCCTTGGCTAACACCGTTTTGGAAAAAGAAAAGGATGAAAAGAGAATTTTTGAATTGGCGTCAACTGGTTTTGAGTCAACCGTCCGATTAGCTAAATCTTCCCCCGAAACTTGGAGCCAGATATTTCACCAAAACCAAGAAAATTTGTTGGATGTCTTAGATGAATACATCAACACACTGCTTAAATATAAAGGCTTAATGCTGGCTGGAAGTTACGACAAACTTAAAGATGAGTTAAGCAAAGCCAATGACATAGGTAGAATTCTAAACAATAAAAACAAATAAGGCCATCAGTAGATCTAAAAAGGCCTTATTTGTTCTTTCACTGATTCACACAAGCCTTATTTACGCTTCTTTTTAAACGTGCAATCACTTGGTTTTGATTTTATAAAATAGGATTTGTAATTCAATGCCAAAGGATCCATGCAGCCCTCCAAATTTAAAATTTCTATGTTTTTAAATTCAACTGGATGGCTTTCACTTTGTAATGAAATGTAGCCATCGGTCAACAACTGTCCCTTTGTTCCAAATACGACCTCTTGGCCACTCACATTTCCCCCACCGATTTGCGGTTTTTGATAAGACAAAACATTTTGTCCATTGATCATGTGCTGCACTAATGAATCACCTAACACATATACTTCCGCTTGCACCCATTGATCCCCATGATAGGTTTCAGAAGTAGAATTAATGCAATGTGGGGTAAATAATTTTCCATTCATTTCAACATTCGTTCCCGGGGTACATAAATTACATGTAGTTCGTTTATCCTTGCCATTTCCTCCTAACAATTGGACCTCAATCGAAACGGGGAAATCTTGGTTTTTCCCCATCGTTTGAGGAGCCTGGCCATGAATCATAATTCCACTGTTTCTAGTGGCCCAACCAGGACCATTAATTGCTTGATCACCTACAAATCGATAGTTCAAACGTATGCGGTAATAACTGAACTTGTCTTTATAAAAAATATGCCCAAATCGCTCATTAAAAGAGTCATAAGCATCATATCTCACCACTAATTTACCATCTTCCACTCGAAAGGTATTTCCAAAATTTTCACCTGAAGCATAGTTTCGAATCTTCGGAGTCCAACCCGTTAAATCTTTTCCATTAAACATGGAAATCCAATTTTCTTTCGAAGCTTTTTGCCCCATTAAACTGGTGGAGACAAACAATAAAAGCAGTCCTAATTTTTTCATAGTAAGTTTAGTTTTTTAAGTATATGGTTTCCTAATTTTTTTCCTTGTGATTGACCTGAAGTGATTCCATCCATAAAATGAATACCCCCATAAAAACGTGAAATACTAGCTTCCTCAGCCGCTTGATTAAACGATTTAAAGGATCTAGCTTCGATGCCATATCTGGTTTCCACCGTATCTACATACGAAAAGTTTTCCCCCATGAAATGTGTTAATATCACTGCTGCAGTAGATGAGACAGTCGAATGGCCACTCGGATACTCTGGAAAGGGTGGAGTCTGTAAAAAAGGTTTCCATGTAGGGTCAATTAATTTTCTAATCGCTGTTTCAGGGCGAATGCGATTACTGTGATACTTTTCAAGCCAACAAACCCAAAAGGCGTCTTGCATGCTCACAGATAATACGGCGCGGACCAGCATGCTATGCCCGAAATCCAATTTTTTCTTTGCACAAGCAATGGCAGAAATACCCATCCAATGCGCGCCAGGAGAAATCTTTTTCATGGCGATTAATAAATGGCCATTAGAGGACAGCGCAAAAGGATTACAATCCCAAAAAGCGGCGATTTTCTGTTCATCTTGTTTTTTACCAGCTGAAAAAACTTGGTTAGCTAAGGTATAAAATTCTGAGCGTTGATCCGTTGAATATGGTTTGGGAGGGATGATAGCAAATGCAGGTATATCCTTTTCAGCTAAAGTGTAATTTCTGATTTTAGAAAAGTAGGGCTCAACGGCCGGAAAATATCCCGGAGGTGTTGGGTACCAAAATCCTTCCTTCTTTTCAGGCGTATAACGTGGGAAATTTGACAAGGTATTATAGCGATCCGCTTTCGCATAAGCTAACATATTTTTAGCCACTGAAGCGCCAATCGCCCTTGAATTTTCAATGATTTTCGACGACAAGCCAAGCGCTGCACAAGAATCTAAATAGTTTTTCTCCCAAAGTTCCATCCGCTTTCCAGAGGGTTGGATTTTCTTTGAAACTTCCATCATGGCAATGATCGCGGCTAATTGAGGATCCGAATTCGTGAAATTAATTTTCTCGAAGGATGGATATCCATTTAAATGTTCAGAAATGCGGGGTAAAGTAGAATCGTGGGATGCCATTACCTGATAACCTGCGAGGCAAGTATAGGAAAAAAACCGCATGGCTAATGGTGGATTTGTCACATCGTGTACCATCAATTCCGTCATTTCACCCAACACCTTATCAATCTCTCGACCCGAGAATTCAATATTTTTATTTTCTGTTTTACAAGAAAAAATAGCGCACAAACCTATCGTAAAAATTAAAATGGCCCGCTTCATTTCTGTAGTTTATAAGACTCCACACCCAACGAATTAATACCAAAAAACCATTGGTCTTCCACTTTCAATATCGATCTTACATCCCCTTTCAGCCAAAAACCAGTCCTTTTTTGCGGCACCACCTTAAAATTTAATTGGCCATCTCCCAGCAACAAAAGTCCATAATTAGCATCCATTTTCCCAATACGTAATTTCGAATGATTCATGTTCCCTGCCATAACCAAATCTAAATAACCATCTTCATTTACATCTGCTACCTGAAATGCAAAGATTGGAGAGGCCTGAACCAATGAAGGCAAAGGCTTGGACTCGTATTTCCCTCCCGCGTTTAAAGTAAATAACGATGTTTTTAATTCGGTGGCTTTGTATATTTGAGCCTCCTTTAATTCATCTTCCGTAAAAACATCTGATAGCTTCGCCTCCGCAAAACTTTGATAATCTGTAAATCGAGGTCGCATCATAGAGATCTGATCCAATAATTCATCCCTAGTTAAAAATGGCACTTTAATGCCTTTTACATAGGTCGTTAAAATCGGCTCAACGGATCCATTGGAGTCAAAATCTTTCACATATAACTCCATAGGTTCTGCGACAGAAGCCTTGTATTGAGAGTTTAATCCTTGGTTGCCAACTAATATCTCCTGCTTCCCGTCTTTATTTAGATCCTCGATCCACAGCGTATTCCATAAACCAGCAGGGGATTCATCGAAAAATGTCTTCGTGACATTGATGGATTTACCTTTGTCAAAATTGAAAATTTGCAATGGCATAAACTCTCCAATAATGATTAATTCTGATTTCCGGTCTCCATTCAAATCTTTAAATTCCGCATCTGTGACCATTCCCACGGATTGAATCTCTGGATAACTTTTACTTACGTCAAGAAATTTCCCATTCCCTTGATTTAACAATAATTGGCTCTGAGGAACTTGAGGATATTGGCCCGGAATGACGCGAGCACCTACAAAAAAATCAGGTAATTTATCGCCATTTAAATCAATTTGAGTCACAAAAGAATGAGATCCATTCGGATTTGGTAATTTGTTTTTGGATAAAGAGAAATTGCCCTTCCCATCATTGATATAAATCCGATCTTGTAGATAAGGCGCATTGGGTTCCAAATTAGCATAACCACCACTAGCCACATATAAATCCAAATCTCCGTCTGCATCCATATCTACAAACAAAGCATCCGAATCTTCAAAACCCTGAGTACCAGAAATTCCGACAGATTTAAATTGGCCTCCTTTTTGTTGGGTAAATAAATGAGCAGAGTTTCCTTGTGAGGCACCCACAAAAATATCCGAAAGACCGTCCTTATTGACATCGGCAGATTTTAAAACAGGCCCAACAAAGGATAAAGGATTGACCAATTGTGTTTGTCGTTTAAAGTCATTCACCGGATTAGCGCCAGGTGTTAGAATTAATGGCGCAGCTCGAGCAAAAAAGGATTTATTTTCAAGTTCTTTGGTTTGAATTAGCTTAGCATCTTTCTCAAAAAATGAAAGGTTTTTAACTTCTTTAATGCCCTTTAGTGTTTGGGATTTACCTGAATTCCAACGCACTTTAACCGAATCAATTTTGGCTAAATTGCCTAATCCTACGTGCAACCTTGGGCTCACACTGGATTGGTATCCTCGATACATATTGGCGTAAACAACTTGGGTTTGGCCATTTTGAAACACGCTTACGCTGGCACCGGCCCCCTGGGTATTTTCACCTAGACCATGTAAATCAATTGAAATAGACTTGTTTTCTTTTTTAACTTCATTGCTTTTATTCTCATAAATGGACGCTAGTTTATTGATGTTATTGACAATCAACTCCAAATCTCCATCGCCATCTAAATCTGCATAAGCGGCCCCATTGCTGTTCGTCGGCATTTCCAAACCCCAATCGGCCGTTACATTTTTAAAAGTCGCATCCTTTTTATTTTTAAAAATATAATTAGACACATTGGATGCTGGCATTTTTTGCACAAGCTCCAAGACATTCTCCCTTTGAATCGAATTTTGATTATTTTGAACATAGTCGCCCATGTACTTTAGGAAATCTAAATTGGTATAATCTCGTAAATACCCATTGGACACAAAAAGGTCTTTCCAACCATCATTATCGTAGTCGGCGAACAGCGCACTCCAACTCCAGTCCGTGTTGGAAATTCCGGCCAATTGGCCCACCTCGGAAAATATCGTATTACCTGAAGCATTATTTCCCAGATTCAATTGAAGCATATTGCGCATGATTTGATGCCCAAAACCCACCTTTAAATTGAAATCATACTTTTCATAATTGTCGGGAGACATCAAAAGTTTTTGCCTCAAATTATCTTCGGGCAACATATCTAAGGTAAAAATATCGGGTAGTAGATCATTGTTGACATCAGCGATATCGTTCCCCATCGAAAAGTGGGACATGTGACCCATGCTAGAGTTCATCGTATTAACGAATGATTTACCAGCCTGATTGATGTATAAAAAATCAGGGATGGTATAATCGTTGGAGACATAAAAATCGGGCCAACCGTCTTGGTTGACATCTGAAATTCCCACGGCTAATCCGTAAGAAAGGGTGGAACTCTGAATTCCTAATGCTTTTGTTTGATTGATGAATTTTCCTCCTTGGCCTGGATTGACAAAAAACTGTATTCCTGAATTTTCATCAGGTTTGTTTAATAAATCGGCGGTGCTGGATTCGTCCAAAACGGGCAATGATTTTGGATTGTGGTTCACTAAAATCATGTCGAGATCTTGATCTCGATCATAGTCAAAAAATACGGCATGTGTACTATTAGATGGACTATCCAACCCATAGCGGGCGGCCTCATCTTTAAATAAAGGAATACCAGCGGCATCATTCCCTTGATTGATAAACAATTGATTTCTTTTTTTCTCTGGCGGCAAATTTCCAGAATAGCACAAATAAATGTCTAATTTATTGTCCCCGTTAATATCAACAAAGCTTACCCCAGTCTTCCAGGGACCTGTTCGACCGGTCACGCCAGCCTGAAGTGCCACCTCCTTAAATTTCAAATTTCCTTCATTAATATACAAATGATTCGCTTCCATGTTACTTGAAAAGTACATGTCTTCTTTCCCGTCTCCGTTGAGGTCGCCTGTGGCCACACCACCCCCGTTATAAAAATATTCATACATGAGAACATTGGTATTTAAACCCTCCTGAATGTTATTTTGGAAATTTACTTGGGTTTGCTCCGGACTTAACAAGGAGAACAATTGAGGTTCGGAAACCTCTACGGATTTATTGGATTTTTGACACCCGAAAACAACTAGAAAGAGTAATAAAAGGTAGTATTTAGGCACGAAATATTTTTTGATAAAAATAAAAAAAGGAAATGGGAAAGTCGTTAAACTTCCCCATTTCCTTTAAAATTAATTTGGATTAATATCCAGGATTCTGAACCAAATTTTTGTTACGGTTCATTTCATCGCGGTGGATAGGCAAGAAATACATCTTATCTGCCCAAGCACGGTTTTCTTTACCTGGATCCATCTCAACTACTTTATATTGATAATCGTAGCTAGTAGGATCATATTTATAAAGTGTAACGGTTTTTCCAGCTTTCAAAGTACCGATTACGTTCATGATTTGAACTTTTCTACCTAAAGTAGGTCCAGCAATCATCCAACGACGAGCGTCATGATATCTTTGCTCTTCAAAAGCCATTTCAATTCGACGCTCATTGCGATATTTTTGACGTAATGCATCTCCACTTTCAGTTAAAGCAGGCATACCAGAACGGAAACGGATTTTATTCAACCAAGCACGCGCCTCAGCATCTTGTCCTAATTCGATACAAGCCTCAGCATAGTTGAATATGGCTTCTGTGTATCTAAAGAAAGGCCAAGGAATTTGTTGCCAAGTACTTTGATCAACGATCGCTGGATTTGGATCTAAGAATTTACGGAAATAATATCCTGTATAACTTCCATTCCAGTCTTCCACCGAACTTTTACGCGTATCTAATCCAAAGTATGGCACTTTAGAACCACCCGAAGTGATTTCGTATTGACCTGTTTGGATTTGATTTAATGGATCTTTGGCAGCTACGTCAGCCGTACGAGGTTTCCAAGTAGAACCATCATACATTAAAGAAACATAAAAACGTGGATCACGATTCGCATAAGGATTAGCCGAATGCTCTGCGTTAGACCATGAGAATTTAGAACCATCCATCATCTCATAATCATCTACGAAATTTTGAATAGGTGCATTTCCAGCCCAGTTGTGATATCCGTTAGGTCCATTAAACAAACCGATACGTCCACCATCTTCCTGCTTAGCATTGATGAAGTAGCGAGCGAAAATTAAATCTTTTTCACCACCATTTCTAGCTAAAGCGATATTTTGGTAATTCGCACTTCCGTCCTCTTTCGCTGCAGGAGCAGATAAATTCAATTGACTACCAAAACCTGGCAAGTCTAATACTGCTTTGGCAGCATCCTTAGCTTTAGTCCAACGATCTGCACGAGATCCATCTACATAAGCCACAAACTCAGGGTTTGTGTAAGCAGCCATGGCAGTAGATTTAGACTTAGCTGTAGTTGCGTCATATAAATCACTTGCCGCATAGATCAAAATACGGGATTTTAATGCCATGGCAGCAGGACGAGTCGCACGGCCAGCAGCCATTGAAAGCCCATTCAATGCGGTAGCTGCTTCATCGCAATCTTTTACGATAAAATCGATACACTCCTTCATGGTATTTCTTTTTGACAAGAACTCAGTATCTGCTAATGAGAAAGATTTATCCACGATAGGCACACCACCATAATAGCGAACTAATTGATGGTAAAAATAAGCTCTCATGAACTTCGCCTCCCCAGTCAAACGTGTGACCGTAGCTGCTGGAAATGCGGTTGCCTTTTTTAAGTTTTCGATAGCCAAGTTGCAAGCACGAATACGAGTATACATGTTTTGCCAACTTAACGTTCCGTTAATCCAACCTGGGTCAGCAGGTTGTGAACGTGATTCAGTAATCGTAGTAATGTTACGACCTGGGTGCGTAAAGGATGCCTCATCCGTCAAGGAAGCTAACATCTGCTCGTTAAATCCTCCTACTCCTAAACCTCCATAAAGTTCAGTTACAAAGGCATCTGCTAAGCTAGGATCTGTCCAAACGACAGATTCAGAAAGTTGATCTAAGGGTTTTGTGTTGACAAAACTGTCATTACAGCTCGTAAAGACAGTGCCGAAAACCGATAGCGCAATGATTAAATATCTTTTTTTCATTGTTTTGTCTATTTAGTTATTAAAACGTTGCTGTTAATCCTACATTAATAAGTTTAGATTGCGGGTAGTATTGTCCTGTTGCATTAACTGTTTCTGGATCATATACTCCTAGAGCATCCCAAGTGAACATGTTCAAACCGTTGGCATACACTCTGCAATTCTTCAAACCGATTTTGCTCAACGCTTGACCTGGTACATTGTATCCAATTTCAAAGTTTTTCAAACGGATGTAATCGTTACTACGCAACCAATACGTATTATTTCCAGAGAAATATTGATCATTACGGTTAGCTAAACGAGGGTGAACACTGCTTGGATTTTCAACGGTCCAGCGATTTTGGTAAATATCTAATAAGAAGTTACCAATGTTTCCAGACTCACCCGCACTTACGTATTGCATCGCACCCGCAGCTCCTTGGAATAAGATCGTTAAATCAAAATTCTTATAAGAAGCTCCAATGTTGAAGCCCCCTTGGAATAAAGGCAATTGAGTAAAGTCATTACGAACCATATCGTTCGGGTCGATTTTGCCATCTCCATTCCAATCCTTGTATTTCATATCACCAGGACGTAAGGTATTTACAATGGCTTTGTAGCTAATCGTATTTGCGTCAATAGCCGCTTGGTCTTTAAATACCCCATCATATTGATAAGCTACGTAGGTATTCATCGGCCTTCCGGTAGAACGTTGCCATTCTGGAGCACCTGGAGCTTCATCCCAGAATAAGATTTTATTCTTAGCATAACCACCATTTAAACCTACATTGTATTTGAAATCACCAATTTGATTGCGGTATCCTAATGTAAAGTCATAACCTGAGTTTTCAACTTCTCCAATATTCTGAGCTGGTAATGTTAAACCCGTCGACTGAGGAACAGATGCATTTTTTACCCAAAGAATATCCGTACGCTTGTTGTAGAAATAATCTAATTCAAAAGTCACTTTATCATTAAATAATGAACCTTCTAAACCGATATCTGAGTTGGTAGCCACCTCCCACTTAATGTTATTATTAGGGATTTTGGTTTCAAACAAGGTTTTAGTTTCTACGTTACCAATAACATAACTTCTAAATCCATACGTAGATAAGTACTGATAAGTAGCGATTTGATCATTACCCATTTGTCCCCATGAACCTCTTACCTTCAAGAAGTTAATCACTGGCAATTGGTCTTTGATGAAACTTTCTTCAGACATAACCCAACCTAACATACCGCCAGGGAAGAAACCATAACGTGTAGCTTCAGGGAAAATATCAGAGCCATCATAACGCCATAAGAATTCAGCTAAATACTTTTCTTTGAAGTTATAGGCGGCACGACCAAAATAGTTTAAACGCGCACGCTCATAAGCTCCACCTGTGTTTGTCTTCTCCAAATCACCTCCGGCAAACAATTGATCTAGGGCTGGTGAAATAAAGAATCGGCGATAGGCATTAAAGTTATCTCCAACAATGGTTTCACGATTTGATCCAGCCAAAACAGTAACGTTATGATCACCAAACTTACGCTCATAAGTAACAATTGCACCTAATAAAACGTTTAATTGATTCTCATCTCCTAAAGTTAAACGAGGCTCAGCTGGACCACGCTTAGATGCCACCAATGTTGGCGTCTTTCCATCCGCTTCAAAACCAGTACCTTTTTCGTATAGAGTCCAAGGTGTCTCCCAACGCTTTGTTGCACGGAAACGCTTATCTATCGCAGCAGTTCCTGTTAATTTCAAACCTTGAACCCAAGGAATTTTAACGTCTAACTGACCGTTCGTCTGGAAATAACTTTGTTTGTCAGTCTCATATCCAGTTTGGTTTGTTGTAATAACCACTGGGTTTTCCCCATTCTCAATATCGGGACCTGGAAGACCATTTGGCCAAAAAGCTGGTTGGTTTGGTTTTCCACGCATTTGCATACGGAAAATTGCTCCTGCCGCTTTCGTAGGAAATCTACGTTGCTCCTCACGACCCATTAAGCCAATCGATAAATTTACGTTCTCATTAATTTTTGCATCTAAATTTAAACGCAAATCATATTGATCATAACCAGTTGCTGAATTTTTGTAATACGCATCTTGATTTTGATACCCTAAAGAGGCTAAGTATTTAATGTTCTCACTACCACCACTCATTTGAACATTGTGACGTGTTTGTGGAGACCATGCTTTCAAAGTAGCACCATACCAATCTGTGTCTGGATGCAACCATGGATCTGATCCATCTTTGTATTGTTGCATGTCTGTCGGCGAATAAGGTGCTTTTCTTCCATTGTAAACCCCAGTAGCTTTATAAGCAGCAGTAGCTGCAGCCCACTCACTAGTAGGTAGACCATAAATATCTAAATCGTTCAACATACCCGCATATTGCGCTGCATTGGCTAATTTAGGAATGACCGTCGGCTGAGAAAAACCTTGATTGAATGAATAAGATAACTCAGGCTTTCCTGACTTTCCTTTCTTCGTTGTGATCAAAATTACACCATTCGCTGCACGAGCTCCATAAATAGCTGCTGAGGCATCTTTCAAAACAGAGATAGTCTCAATGTCAGCAGGGTTGATACGGTCTAAACCTCCCGCACGATTTGGAATACCATCGATTACGATCAAGGCATCATTGTTATTCAAGGTGTTTGCACCACGAATACGAATAGATGATCCATCATAACCTGGCTCTCCAGAACGGTTAACGGCAACAACTCCGGCCATACGACCCGCAAGTGAATTACTCAAGTTAACACTTGGCGATTTTTGAAGGTCTGATCCTTTTACGGCCACAACAGATCCTGAAATCGTTGCTTTTTTCTGAACACCGTAACCAACCACAACAACCTCAGAAAGGCTTTTTGCATCAGGATTAAGGGACACATTGATGATGCTTTGATTCCCTACAGTTACTTCTTTACTTTCATAACTTACGAAAGTGTAAATAATTTTACTAGAACTACCAGGTACAGAAAGGCTATACTTTCCGTCTGCATTCGTCGTGGTTCCCTTATTGGTCTCCTTAACGATTATGTTTACTCCGATCAAGGCCTCGCCTTTTTCATCGGTCACTTTACCTGTAATAGTTTGATTTTGGCCAAATGCCATCCATGAACTGGAGAGCAGAAAGGCCAGCAAGTACAGTAACTTGCTTCGATAAAAGTTTGATTTCATAAATAGGTTTTTTAAAAAGTTTAATCGACACTATGGTTGCATAAGTCGACATAATTGTCCCGAATATAGTAAGGCTTTTTTTTAAAAAAAATTCTTTAGCGAAAAAAATGCGTTTAAAGTATGCCAAGGCCATTTTTTAAAGAGGGAAGAGATATGGTTTCATATTTGAATTATCTAATGAAATTAGCCGAAAATTGGTATTAAAACTTTAAATAGTACAATAATAATTCGTTGAAATTGTAATGAAAAAAAATACCGACGGAGCTCATAATTATATGACTACATCGGTATTAAATTTTGATTTTAACAAAAAATCGAAAAATTACGGTTGGCTAATTTCCTCTCGGCGCTCTAAAAACCGTAGGCCTCCAAACATCATTTTTACTATTAATATCTGGGAACACATGGTCGGGATCTATGGTCACCGACTTGATCGGAAGGTTAGTTGATGTTCTAAAGGTCCAGGAACTTCCTCTCTGCCATATTTCCACCGGAAAGGTAAATCGTTCCTTCGCCCCACCAACTAATTCCACATCCACCACGGCTGGCATCGCCATCTTTTCCATGTTTTCTATGGTAATCAATGCTCCTTTACTAGGGTCCTGTTCAATGTAATCCACATCCTTAACCGATTGATCTAAGCGCCATAATTCGTAAAACCACGACTTCCAGAACCAACCCAAATCCTCACCCGCTCCATCTTCCATCGCTTTAAAGAAGTCTAATGGGGTAGGATGTTTGAAAGCCCAGTGTTTGATATAATTCTTAAAGGCATAATCAAAACGATCAGCTCCTAAAATATTTTCACGCAAAATCTTTAGGCCAATACCTGGTTTATTATAGGCTTCCCAACCTAAATTCATGGGCTGAATGACATCAGGAATAGAAATAATGGGATCTGCGTAGTCACGGAACATTCTCGGTGCTATTTGATGCATATCCATTTTTTGACTTTTAAACTCTCCTTTATTAAAGGCGTCCATGGAATAAAAATTAATGAATGTATTGAAACCTTCATCCATCCAAGGAAACTTCCGCTCATTAGAACCCACAATCATCGGAAACCAGTTGTGCCCAAACTCATGATCTGTAACTCCCATCAGCGCGCGGGTTTGATCGCGATATCCACAAAAAATAATCCCAGGATATTCCATTCCAGAAACAATACCTGCCACATTGGTCGCTACCGGATAGGTATATTCGTAAAGCCAATTGGAATAATATTCAATCGAAGCTTTTATATATTCCGTAGAACGACCCCAAGCGTTTTGCCCATCGGACTCCACGGGATAAACGGAAACAGCCATCGATTTTTTACCACTAGGTAAATTGATTTTTGACGCGTCTAAAATAAATGATTTTGAGGTTGCAAATGCCACGTCGCGGGCATTTGCACATTTGAATTTCCAGGTCAATCGGTCTTTTGCAGGTCTTGAAGCAGGATTCAATACCTCCTCAGCCGAACGAATCACGACTGTGGTTTCAGATTGTGCCGCCAAAGCCCATTTTTTTACTTGGTCTGCCGTATACACTTCCGTAGGATTAACAAGTTCCCCCGATCCTACCACAATGTGCGAAGCTGGTACATTGATTGAATACTCAAAGTTTCCATATTCCAAATAAAATTCCCCTGCTCCTAAATAAGGCAAGACATTCCAACCTTCTATGTCATCGTATACACACATTCTAGGAAACCATTGAGCTACAGTAAAAATAGCCCCGTTTTTAGTTTCTTGAATACCCATCCGGTCATGGCCGTTGGCCGGAGACTTAAACGAATAAACAATTTTAATTTTGGCCACACCTACCTTTTCGGTCAACGCTTGAGCCAAACGAATTTGCATCCGAGTGTCTTCCACCACATAATTTGCCGGTTTCCCATCCACTGTTACACTCTCTATTTGATACCCTCCCTCAAAGCCTATATTTCCAAATCTACCTCCAGAAACCGGAGTGGTTTTGCCTCCACGCGATTTAGTGGAGAAGGAATTTTGATCCAATTGCAACCATAAAAAAGGTAATTTATCTGGTGAGTTATTCTTATAAGTCATCTCTACTTCACCCGAAATTTTACGTGCTTCTACATCTAAAGACGCCGATATTTTATAATCGACCGAGTTTTGCCAATAGCTTGGCCCTGGGATACCAGAACCCGAACGGGCTGAGGATGCGGGACCATAATTCCAAAGGGGATGGAATAATTCGTAAGCATTATAAGTAGACTTGCTTTGTCCCAATGCTGAAAACATGGCAAAAAATAAAAGGAAAACGGTATTTTTAATCATGATGGTTGGTGTTAAAAAATGGTCAATATTTCTTCGTCCATTAAACGCTTGGATAAACCTAATGCTTTAGGAACCTCATAATGGAAGAAAAATTTCATCGTGTGGATTTTATCTTGATAAAAAGCGAGCTCGTCAGCGCTCAACCCCCCAGCTTCAATGGCCGCAGCGGCTACATTTCCCTGTTTTAGCCATTGCCATGCCACCGTTACGATACCAAACAATTCCATATAAAGGGTGGAATCCGCCAAATAAATGTCAAACTCTCCTTTCATCGCGATGCCTAATTTATGCATGGTGACCTTGGTCAAATTGGCCACTTCGTCTTCTAATAGACCCGCATATTTAGCCACTAAATCTGATAATTTACCTGATTCAATATCTTTAGCAATCCATTTTCCTAGCGTTTGAAGCGCCTGTCCATTGTTTGAGGGGATGCCTCTGCCCAACAGCGTCAATCCGTGGATTCCGGTCGTTCCTTCATAAATAGACATAATCCGAACGTCTCTAGCCATTTGCTCCAACGGAAAATCTTCAGTATACCCATAACCCCCTAACACTTGAAGTCCTTGGTTGACCGCCAATGTTCCCATTTCGGCCGGATATGTTTTTGCGACAGTCGTCATCAAGTCTAACAACAATTGGGCCTCCGCCTGTAGCTCCCCTTCCGCGCACTTTGTTAAGTCATCCCAAAGTAAGCATTGGAAAAGTAATCCCATGGATCCTTCGACAATTGCTTTTTGGAAATACAACATGCGTTGGACATCCGGATGATTTTTAATTAAGGTAGGTGGGGTATTGGGATCTTTATTGGTCAATAAACGTCCCTGAGACCTTTCGTTCGCATATTGTTTCGAGAAAAGATAGGCGGCCGAAGCAATATATGCACCCCCCATTCCTACTCCAATACGAGCTTCATTCATCATTTGAAACATATATTTGAGGCCTTTATTGGGCTCCCCCACTAAATAACCTATCGATGCACCTTTATCACCAAAAGATAGATGAAGTGCTGGAGTCGCTTTTTGGCCCATTTTATGATATACGCCTAATGAAACCACCTCATTTTGAACCAATTGGCCATTTTCCATTCGCTTTTTGGGTACTACCAATAGGGAAATTCCCTTCGTACCCGCAGGAGCACCCTCTAACCTGGCCAAAACTAAGTGGACGATATTTTCAGAAAAGTGATTATCGCCTCCTGATATAAATATTTTTTGTCCTTTAATGGCATAAGTCCCATCGCCTAAATCTTTTGCCGAAGTGGAAACGTCGTTCAGCGAACTCCCTGCTTGTGGTTCTGTCAAACACATCGTACCTGCCCACTTTCCAGACAGCATATTAGGAACAAATTGATCTGCTAATTCTTTGGAACCAAAAGACGCAATTAAATGTGCCGCACCATGTGACAGACCCGTAAACATCACCACTGAATTATGAGCTGCGCCTCGAATAAATTCATGTGCTCCGCCGACTAAGGATGGAAGCTGTTGGCCCCCATGCTCAAAATCAAAAGTAACACCGATCATTCCTGACTCACCCATCTCCTTCATGTAAGGTTCTACACCAGGATGCACCTGAACTACTCCATCGATTAATTCTGCAGCTTTTCGATCAGAATCTACATAAATGGGTCGCAAATGTTTCTCGGCAATTAAATCGGCAGAATCCAATAACATGTCAAACATGTCAGGTGTGTAATCTGCAAAGCGAGGGTATTTACAAAGGGAAGCACTATCAAAAACCTCCTTTAAAAGGAAGTCAAGATTTCGACGATCGTATTCTTTTGCCATGATTAATTATTATTTGAAACAAATTTGCAGAGAAAAAATATATTATGCAAGCATACTATATTTTTGTTGATTGATATCATATTAATCTTTTTGTCAGCTATTAATTAGCTTAAATTTTTCACTCGTCAAACGACTAGGGCAATGGATCATAGCCGCTACCGCCCCAGGGATGGCAACTGGATATTCGACGAATGGCTATTCGAAATCCTTTGAAGAAGCCATATTTCAAAAGTGCTTGTTTTGAGTATTCAGAGCAAGTAGGTTGGTACCTACAGGAATTAGGCAAAAAAGGGGATATCATTCCTTGATATAAGCGTATTAAACCCAAAAAAAATACTTTACATATCACTCCCATTCTTTCCGAAAAATTTCGCTTTGGTTTATTTATCAATTAATAAGTTGCGAAGATTTGATATAAACGCTAATTTAAATAAATTGCCTTAAATATTTTCCTACCATTATGCTGAAAATTGCTAAGAGTTCTAAACTACTACTCATTTTATCGGTCTTTATCTTAATTGGCCTATTAGCAAGTTCTCATCAAACCAAAAGCTATTTTTATTCAAAAACAAAAATTGAGTTAAAAAACGACAGTCTAAGTTTACTTTTTGACCCACAAATAGCTAAACAAAAATCCATTAAACTGGATACTTTTTTCAAAAAACTCCAACAAAACACTGGCTTCAACGGTGCTGTTTTAATTTCTCAATACGGAAAAATTATTTACAATAAATCGTTTGGCTATGCCAACTATTTCACAAAATCACCCATCAATAGCCACACTCATTTCCAGTTGGCCTCCGTATCCAAGCAATTTACCGCTGTGGCGATCATGCAACTAAAGGAAAAAAATCTACTCGGGTACGATGATCCTATTTACAAACACATTCAAGGATTTCCCTATGATTCTAGCTTAACCATTCGGAGTTTATTGACCCATCGTTCGGGCCTCTCCGATTACGCATATAACATGGATAAAATGTATGATAAGAAAGTTCCGCTGACCAATCAAAAGGTTGTGGAAATGATGATCCGTTTAAAACCCCATATTGATTATAGGCCCAATTCACGCTTCAGCTACAATAACACGAACTACATGTTATTAGCTTATATCGTGGAAAAATTAAGTGGTGAAGATTTCAGAACCTACGTAAAGAAAAATATTTTCGAGCCAGCGGGCATGAAGGAAACATTTATCTACGATCCATTGCATCCAGAAATGCTGAAAACTGCCGCTACAGGATATGTCCCAAGGCGCGGGGGTCCTGCCGTTTCTGACTTTAATCACTTAGATGGAGTGACTGGAGACAAAGGTATTTACTCGACCGTCGAGGATTTACACCTTTGGGATAGTGCTTTAAATGAAGAAAAATTAGTCAAATCAAGCACGTTAGAGGAAGCCTTTACCCCTCAGCACACTATCCCAACTACCCTTCCGAAAAACTATGGATTTGGTTGGCGCCTGACCCAACTCGACAACGGTGAGTGGTTAACTTATCACACGGGCTGGTGGCATGGTTTCAAAAATTACTATCTTCACAATCCAAAAGACAATTCATCTATTATTATTTTGGGTAATATGGCTGGACGTTCTTTGGGAAGCGTTAACGTAGTTCAATCAATTCTATACCCAGAAAAAGCAAATTTATTTATGAAAGGGGAAGCGCTTCCCTTAGAATTCACCTCTGGTAACTAATTCAATACCTTATGAAAAAATTCATCTTAATGACAATCACATGGACTTGCTTCAGTATAGCTGGCTTGGCCCAAACAGATGATGACGCGATCAAATCGACCATCAGTACCTATTTTGACGGATTCACCAAAGGCGATTCCGCAAGCTTAAATAAAGCATTTTATGCCGGCGCCTTATTAAGAAACCTAAATACAGCTACGGGAAGGGTTCAAGACTCTCCAGTGAAAACCTTCATTAGTAAAATGCCTGCCGGTGGAGTTAAAGCAACGGGGAAATTAATTTCCTATTCCTATGCGGGTACTTCTGGAGTAGCAACCGTTGAGTTGCAATTTGCTGATTTTAAATACATCGATTTATTGAGTCTATTAAAAATAAATGATCAATGGAAAATAGTTTGTCGGGTTTACAGCAGAGTCGAATCAGATATCCAATTAAAAGGCTCAGCAGCTGCAGAAGTGGTCACCACTCCATCAAAAAAGAATTCCGCAAATGCTAAACCTAAAAAGAATGACGGTTGGTAAATAAATTTTACATTCTACTTCTAAATAAATACAAAAGGGAGGTCTTCCATGAAGATCTCCCTTTTAATTTGCATCTCTCACATACCTACCAATAAATTGGGCCGTTACCTAAATATTTTTCGGCAATCGGCATATAATATGATTTAAGTTCTTCGAAATTTGGCACCTCAGGAGATTTGGTATATAAATCATATTGATTGAAATCCCTTATCCACGCTAAATATTGCGCATCTTTTTCATTCAATAATGCCTGATAACTACCACCGGTATGCCATGGATAAAACGAATGAAAACGAATCATCGCCATACCCGCCTCTGGAATTGTATTCGTAGGATGATTTTTCAATACTTGGTATAAATATTCATCATGTCCCCAGGCTAATTCTAAATTGTCTAATCCGCAACCTGGATTGTAAATGCCTAATTCGGAGTTAAACCGGTCGACCAACATATCTGGATTTTCCTGATTGAATTCTGGATAGACGCAAGTGTCAGGCAATTGACAACCAACAACAAACACGTCACCTACTAGGCCCCATTGCTCCGCTTGACTTGTTCCATCCTCATCAGATCCAAATAAATACATGGCTTTTCCTAAATCATGAATCAAGCCGACTAATTGCATCCAATCCGGACGACCATCCTTACGAATTCCTTCTGCTGATTGCAATAAATGAATGCTATTAGGAAGATTTAAATCAGGATCACTTACGTCAATTAAAGCATTTAAACGATCCATCATATCCCATAAATCCATTGGACGCTCAAAAGTCAAATACTTTTTTTTCATCCTTTGAACATATTCGTAAGTCTGTCGCGAACGCATCTTATGATAATGATCCTTGACGGCCGCGGTAATATCGCCTTGATCGTAATTTCTAAATTCAGATTTTTCTTTAACTATAGTTGACATACGAAATGATTTAAAAAACCAAATTACAAAATGATTTTAAAAACAAAAAATCAATGAGTCATGATTGACAAGGCGAGGGAGCTCAAAAGCATCAAAAAACCAAGGATAAAAAATATGGTCGGATTTAATACTGGAACTGAATTGTCACTCAAAGATGCCTCATACGGATTTTCAGAAAGATAACGTACAGGAATCTCCTGGCCAATCTCACAATTTTTGGCAATTCCTTGCTCCGCTTCACGCCTGAATTCTAAGCCATTCACTTGATAAGCAACAATAGGGAAATAAATAGGAAAACGGCCTGAATGATCGCCACGGGCATATCGCTTAGATATCTCAACAATCTTGCCACAAGTTGTTATTGAATGGGATACCCATTTTGATCGTTTTTTATACAAAAAAATGCCAACCACAATGAGGGACATTGAGATCATCAGAAATAAACTTAAAAACAATGTCATCGAGCCTTGAAAAGCGCCTGATGGCCGACCTGAAATTAACAAAACACCTAATGCCAACATATTAATTTTGATGAATTCTTTATTCTTTTCCTGAATTTTGACCAAAACAACAACAAAAATAAATTAAAATCAAATTTTGTAAATTCTTATCAAAAATGATTCAGGATTGATTTTGAAGCCCTTTTTACTCCTTTTTGTCAGACTTTTAAAAAACGGATTAAATTTTGATAAATTTTTATAAAAAATTGTACAATTCAGTCATTTTAGGTTTTAATTTTCATTGAGTTTCGCTAAAAAAATATTTTTATAAAGTTTTTAATTTAACGCAAATTTGTATTTTTGGTCTTGAACAAACCTACAATGATGAAAAATACGATAAAATTCCAGCTCATAACCATGATGTTTTTAATGTTCTTCTCTTGGGGAGCTTGGTATGGCCAAATGAGTAAATATCTACTAACCACTTTGGGCGCCACAGGGGACCAAGTGGGCAATGCCTATACTACGTTTTCCATTGCAGCAATCTTTGCCCCCTTTTTTGTCGGATTGATTGCGGATCGTTTTTTCTCAGCACAAAAGGTGATGGGATTTCTTAATATTTTAGGAGGAGTTATTCTCTATTTCTTGAGTCAAACGAAGGACCCTGAAATTTTCTTTTGGTACATTTTAGCGTACACGCTTTGTTTCGCTCCTAATTTGGCCTTGTCGAACTCTATAGCCATGAACCAAATGCAAAATCCTGAAAAAGAGTTTCCTGCAATTCGAGTAACGGGAACTATTGCATGGATTGTTGTGACCAATATTATTGGATTTCTAGCCTTAGGAGACAATGTAGCTATATTTCAAATTGCCATGTATAGTTCATTTGCCTTAGGAATTTATGCCTTCTTTCTTCCAGATACCCCACCAAAAGCGGATAAAAATGCGTCGATTGGACAAATCATTGGTTTGGATGCACTCAAATTATTTAAGGATCGTTCTTTTCTGATTTTCTTCATTTCGTCAATCCTAATTTGTATCCCACTTTCTTTTTATTATGCGATGGCAAACCCATCCTTGACAGATTCACATATGACCAATGTTGAAAACAAAATGTCATTGGGGCAAGCCTCAGAGGTTATTTTTATGCTCTTAATTCCACTGGCTTTCATCCGCTTAGGAGTCAAGAAAATGTTAATTGTCGGACTTGTTGCCTGGATTATTCGCTTTTTATGTTTCGGGTACGGGGACGGAATCCAAAGTGAATGGATTTTATACATCGGAATTGTTTTACACGGAGTCTGCTTCGATTTCTTCTTTGTCACGGGACAAATCTATACGGATCAAAAAGCGGGTGAAAAGATTAAAAGCTCGGCCCAAGGATTAATCACTTTAGCCACGTATGGGGTGGGAATGGGTATTGGGTCAAAACTTTCGGGTATCGTTTTAGACATGTACACTAGCAATGGGGTCCACGATTGGAAATCAGTTTGGATGGTTCCAGCCGCCATAGCTGCCCTAGTTCTCGTTTTATTTGTGCTTTTCTTTAGTGAAAAGAAAGAGACAGCTTAAGTATTTTTTATTTTTCGAATCATCCAAAATAAGAGTGCCGGGAAAAAACGTTTGACAAATAAGCCCAAAGCCTCAAGCTTTCCGCCAATGAAAAACTCATTTTTCCCGGTATCTATAGCGTTCAAAATAGCTTCAGCCGTTATATTTACATCTAAACCCTTCGCTTGATTTGGATCCATTTTACCGTATTTTTCACCATCTTCATTGAGTGCATGAATGGAAATATTGGTCTTAATGTATCCGGGTAAAATAGTCGTTACCCGAATTCCATCCTCATACACCTCAGCCCTTAATGAATCGAAAAAGCCAATCAAGGCATGTTTTGTTGCACCATAAGCAGCTCTCCTCGGAGTACTTATACGCCCAGCCACAGAGGCAATAGGCACAAATATTCCTGATTTTTGACTTTTAAATATGGGCAAAATAGCCTGGGTCAATGAGACAATCGAGAAAAAATTAACCTCAAATAATTGTCTATACACATCAAACTTGGTGTGTTCAATAAAGGACCTTTGGCTCACACCTGCATTTAAAATGATTACGTCGATTTTTCCATACGTACTAATTACCTCATTTACCTTATCCTTGTGGGCCGATAAGTCGATCATGTCAAAAGGCATGACAAGCGTCATCGATCCATATGATCGGCACGAGTCAGCGACGCGGTTTAATTCGGATTCTCGACGTGCAGACAAAACAAGCTTAGCCCCTTGTCTAGCAAAGGCGTAGGCCAAAGCTTCTCCAATTCCAGAGGAAGCCCCTGTAATCCAGACCATTTTATCTTTATAATCCATAGGTATTTTTAATAAAATTTTATCAGTAAGTTGATTTTAATTATCAGTTTTTTTTGTGCTAATATGGTCGAAAACTTATAGCTTTACTAACTTTTAAAAAGTTAGTAAAGCTTGAAATGGGGGTCTTATTTCAACATTTTTTGAAATTTAAAGGGCTATTAAATTTTAAAAATCTCACGTAAATAAGGACTTGTCAACAAACATTTTGAGCCTATAATGGCGGCGAAACGTATCACCTCACGTTTTCAAGTTCTTTAAAAAAGTCGGCCATCGGGTTTACTTCTAGCCGAAGTAGTTTTTGCCAAAGACGAATCGCTTTAGTCATCAAACCACTTTCTATCAAAAAGCCATCATGTCCATACAAAGAATCGATTACTTGAAATGAAGCCTCTGGAATGTATTTAGCTAAAAATTCTTGTTCAACGATGGGAAACAACGCATCTGATTTAATGCCAATCACTAAAGTTTTAGCTCGTATGGATTTAAGGGCTGCTACCACCCCACCGCGATTTCTCCCAACATCTTGAGAATCCATCATCGTGGATAATCGATAATAGGAAAAAGCGTTGAAGCGTTTGGCTAATTTATCGCCTTGATATCTTTGATAAGAAACGGCTCTTAAATTTCCACCCATAGAATTTTCTTGCCTTGCTTGAGTTATTTGATACGTTTCATAATTTCGATATGAAATTAAAGCGGTTGCCCGAGCAGCTTTCATGCCATTAATTCCTGCCTGAGGATTCGATTCGGGCCAAGTCGGATCTACTTCGATCGACATTCTTTGAGACTCATTAAAAGCAATTCCCCATGAAGAATGCACGGCATTGGTCGCGACTAAAATCAAATTATCGATCAAATCTGGCTTCATAATAGCCCATTCTAATGCTTGTTGGCCCCCCATCGACCCTCCTATACACGTCTTAATTTTCTTGATTTTCAAATGCGCTCTTAGTAATTCGAACGAATTAACCACATCCCGAATCGTCACTTCGGGGAATGTGTGAAAATAGGGATGACCAGTCAGGGGATTCACCGACAAAGGCCCGGTGGACCCATAATGTGACCCAGGGATATTGACACAAATGATGAGATTATTTTCTGGATTAAATAATTTTCCAGGTCCGACTAAACCTTGCCACCACTCAGCCACATCATGACTACCCGTAAAGGCATGACAAATCCATATGATATTATCCTGTAAGGCATTGGCTTTCCCCCAGGTTTGATATACCAAATCAAAACTAGGAAATTGAAACCCGTTTTCTAAATTGAAAGTGTCGGTCGAATGATAATGATGAATTTCTGCCTGCATAAAACATAACATTATATTTCCCTAAACAGGCAACCGCCTGGGGTAGGAATTAGCACCGGGGCCAATTTCTTGACGGGTTGCCAGAAGTTCATAGAGCCTAGTCTCTCCCTTCTTCTTTATAAATCAATGGCAATCAGCTACTGAATGAGGATGCAAATTAACAGCGGGATTAAGGAAATTCCAAAAATTGACGATTAAAATTTATTTAAACCCCATAATTATCAGATATTTGTCCCATGCTAAAAATATTTATTTTCTATTTCATAATAGGCCTTTTTGTTTGGGGCATCAGCCAAAGTCCTTGGGCTTATTTACTGCACCCCGACTTAAAATTCATCTTTGTATTTTTGCTATTTCAATCCTATTTGACCTTACAATTAGCCCAATTTGGGCAAAAAAATGAAGGAGAGAAATTTGTACAATTCCAAACCGCTTCCTTTGGCATTCGTTTTATTTTAAGTATTCTCTTCATCGCATTCTTTGCCTATTCCCACACACCACAAATTTATTTGTTTGTAGGTAACTTTTTTGTACTCTATTTATGTAGTTCAAATTTTGAAATATTTGGTTTGCTTCGTAACTTGCGACGTTTTTAGAAATCTCGAGTGAAATTATCAGATTTTTAATGGTCAAAATTCAGTAAATCAACGAATTAGCAGAAATAACAATAGAATTTATTTTAAAGAGCGAATGAAGATACCGATGTTTACTTATTTCAAAAAAATGTATTTTTCAAATATAATCTTAGGATTTTTGTTTTGCTTTTCAAGCCTAACTGTCTGTGCGAATGAGGATGTAGCTGCTGAAAAACCTAGCACCAAGGCGTTGACAAGTGCCCAGAAAGAAACCCCAGCTGAGGCTGCAACAGAAAAATTCGATCCAGGTAAATTAATCATGCATCACATTGCAGATGAACATGAGTGGCATTTTATGACCATTGGGCATACTCACATCACCTTGCCATTGCCATGCATCGTATATTCGGAATCAAAAGGTTTGTCGGTTTTTTCTTCGGCTAATTTTAAAAACGAACACCACGAAGAAGTACCCTATCAGGGCCTAATGTTGACTCATGGAAAAATTCATGCTGAGAACGGTGAACATGTGTATGATTTTTCAATCACTAAAAACGTGGCTTCTCTTTTAATTTCAGCTATTTTATTGCTTACCATATTTGTAGGAATTGGCAAAAGATACCAAGAAAACCCACATAGAGCTCCCAAAGGAATGCAATCACTTTTTGAGCCTGTAATAATTTTTGTCCGTGATGAAATCGCCAAAACAAATATTGGCGAGAAGCATTACCGTCGATTTATGCCCTATTTATTAACTGTCTTCTTTTTTATCTGGTTTAATAATATGTTAGGCTTGATTCCAGGTGGAGCTAACGTGACTGGAAATATTGCCGTTACACTCGTATTAGCTGTTATTGCCTTTGTGATTACCAATTTAAATGGCAGGAAAAATTATTGGTTACATATTTTTGCCATGCCGGGTGTACCCAAATGGATGCTAGTGATTTTAACCCCCGTGGAAATAGTGGGTGTATTTATGAAACCATTTTCATTAATGGTCCGGTTATTTGCCAACATCACCGCGGGACACATCATTTTATTAAGTTTAGTTTCTTTGATATTTATATTTGAAAATGCAGCATTAGGACTTGCCGTAGTTCCCTTCTCTCTTTTCATGAATGTCATTGAAATGATTGTTGCCGTGATACAAGCCTATATTTTCACGATGTTAGTTTCGACTTACATCGGAGCTGCCGTAGAGGAACATCACCATTAATTTGTAAATTAATTTTTTTATATAAACCCAAATCGTATGTCTATTTTATCGATTTTATTAGAAGTTTCTGTAGGTCTTGGCCTTGCAGGTATTGGTGCTGGATTAGCAGCTATAGGTGCTGGTGTTGGTATCGGTAACATTGGTGGTTCAGCAATGGAAGCCATTGCACGCCAACCAGAAGCCTCTGGAAAAATTCAAGGAGCGATGTTGATCGTAGCTGCTTTCGTGGAAGCCGTTGCCCTTTTCGCTGCTGTAATTTGTTTGTTGGTTACTTTAAAGTAATTAACCCAAAAGTCCTCTGAGGGATAGCCTTAGAATCAGGATTTGAAAAATTTTAAGCGCAATTTGAACTCGTTTGGAGCCAAATTGCGCTTATTAAAATGTTACTAATTTTTAAATTTTTATACGATATGGAGTTAATTACCCCAGACTTTGGATTAATATTTTGGCAGCTACTTGTCTTTGGAATTTTATTCTTTTTGCTAGCTAAATTTGCTTGGAAACCGATCATTAATTCCTTGGATGAACGCGAGCAATCCATCGATGAAGCGATTAAGCTTTCGGAGACCACACGTAGAGAAATGGCTGAATTAAAAGCAGGAAATGAAGAGTTAATAGCCAGTGCGCGTGCAGATCGCGATGCGGTTATTAAACAGGCCAAAGAAGCAGCAGATGCCATGATTGCCCAAGCGAAATTGGACGCTCAAACAGCAGCAGCCCAAGAAATAGATAAAGCAAGGGTTGCTTTTGAGCAAGAAAAAGTAGCCGCTGTTAGTGCCATTCGTAAAGAGGCAGCTAGTCTTTCCTTGGAATTAGCAGAAAAAGTATTGAAAAATCAATTGAAAGATAAAGCAGCACAGGAAAAACTAGTGACTGATTGGATCGCTGAAGTAAAATTATAATAGATACATCGTTAAAATAATTAAAAATGTCTGAATTAATTGTTGCCCATAGATACGCTAAATCACTGCTCGACTTCGCCATTGAAAAAAATGTAGTGGATGCTGTTTATACAGACATGCAAGGCTTTAAAGAGACCTGCGATGGGAGTAAAGAACTTGTTTTGGCGCTTAAAAGCCCTATTATCAAGCATTATACCAAATTAGCGATTCTTGAAAAGCTTTTTAAATCCATATTTAATCCTGTCACCTACTCGATTTTTGTAATCATCACAAACAAAAATAGAGAGCGGATTTTACCCGCCATAGCCAAACAATTCATTAATTTGTATACGGAATACAAAGGCATTCAAAAAGCAGAAATCACAAGCGCGAGTGCATTAACTGATGAACAAAAGAAAACGGTGACTAAAATAGTTAAAGACTACACCGGTAAGGAAGTTGAATTAACGGAGTACATCGACGAGTCCTTAATTGGCGGTTTCGTGTTGCGGGTAGGCGACCAACAAATTGACGATTCGATACGCAGAAAATTAAATGATTTGAAAGTCACTCTTGCTTCTTAAATTTTAAAGCCTTTTCAAAAGGCTTTTTTTATATCCGCTACCATGAAGAATCTAGCATTATTTTCAGGTTCAATTTTTGCAGCAACGTCCACCGCCATTGGTGCATTCGGGGCACATGCCTGGAAACCATATTTAATGGAAATAAATCGCCTAGAGACTTTTGAGACCGCTGCTCGCTATCAAATGTATGGAGGATTGGCCCTCATTTTATTGGGTATTTTACAAATCATTAGGCCTAGTAAATGGCTAAAAATTGCTAGCTACCTTCACATCACAGGATCCATTGTGTTTCCAGGGTCTTTGTATTTGATTTGCATAAGCCAGCAACTTTTTTGGGGAGCTATTGCCCCTATAGGTGGACTCGCGTTTATCCTTGGATTTGGGTACATGGCATTTGATGCATTTAAAAAAGACTAGTGCCTCATCACTAATTCTAAACTATGCCAAACAATTTCCCCCATCGTTTGGCAAGCTAAAAACCTTTCATCGTTATAATGCTTAGCCAATTCCGTCTTAAGTTGGACTACATTTTCCAAAGGCGCAATCTCGTCTTTTGACATCACATTCATTAAATCATACACGCGCTGGCTTTCTGATTTTAATCGACTTGCGATCATCGAGCGCTCTTCAATTTGATATTGCCAAACAGATTCGGGAGTCATGAACTTCATCCCAAGTTCAATCAATGGGTTATTTTGCTTAAAATATTGAGGTAAGTAGACCGATTTTTTACCCTCGTAACATTGTTGGTCAAAATCAATAGGCCTAATCCTGTAATAAATTTCCTCAAAATCTGGCGTGGTAATCACTACATAATTGGCGCTATGCATGTCGCCCAACAGCTGCACTAGACACCTTTCATTGAATTTGACAAACTCCTTTGCCAAACGTATGGGCGCTTCCAAATCCGTCTCTAATTTCTGTTGGAGAAATACATCGCCAGGAACACCCGCAATATGCTCCTCGACTAAAGTGTTTTCATGGGTCACATAATTGATCCGATTGGGAGACAAAATATGCTCTAATTCCAATCCATACACTCGCGAAGCATCGGCAATTTTAATGTAGAAATAATCAAAGTTGTCATTGACCCGATTAACAATTCGGATCCGGAATGGGTGTGTATTTCCATAGGTGCAAAAATCCACACGGTCGATCACCAAATGCTTGATTACTTCCTCGTTTCCATCCGTTTTTAAGTCGGCATAAATCTGCTTCAACGACTCATAAACACCCTCCTGGTCCCCTGGAGAATAAAAAACCGACTCCCAAAGTGTATCAAGCCCATTTTTATCATACAAAACAATCGCATTATCATAACGCAATAGATCTGCATAACCAATATTCATCACATACTCACGGTTGTATTTTTTTAAATACCGACGAAGTTGGTGATTAATCCGATAAAGAATCTTTTTCTTAGTAATTAAGGCCATTATTCCACATAATCAAGTGATTCGCCAAAAGTCTCCTTTAAATGTGTAACCGCCCAAAATGCCAATCCAAAACAGACAAAACCAACGATCGCCGCGGCATTAATAAGTCCAAAATGAGGAATTAATGCTTTGAATAAGAGCGTAATGGGAATTAAGGCTCCACGAACAAAATTAGGCACGGTCGTAGTAACTGTCATGCGTAAATTAGTCCCGAATTGTTCCGAGGAACTGGCTAAAAACACCGCCCAATACCCACCAAAAAAACCTAAAGCGGTGATGATGATATGCCCAAACGAAACACTAATGTTAGACAAGAAGTAGAGGAAATAAATGACTAAAAAAGAAACTAGGATGAGATAAATCAAAACAGCTTTCTTTCTACTTTTTAATACTTGGCTCAAGGCTCCACTGGCAAAATCCCCAAAAGTCAATCCTAAATAACAATACATGATGGCGTCTCCGCCATTTATTGCGCCACTAATTCCAAAGGACTGAGTGATTTCAGGTGAAGCAAAAACGAGAATACCAATGATATACCAAATAGGCAAACCCATCATGATGCAATACATGTATTTGGTAAAAGTAGCTCGATTCGAAAACAATTGGAAGAAATTTCCCTTCTTAACCCCCTGACCTAAATCCTGATACATGGAGGATTCAAATGTCCCTAATCTTAGGAGTAAAAGTGCCAGGCCCATGCCTCCGCCAATAAAATAACAGGTTCTCCACCATTCAGGATCCGCACTTAAATTAGATATGATGGGAGCGACAATAGCGCCCGAAGCGCCTACCCCAGCGATGATTAAAGTACCAATCCCACGTTTTGAAGCTGGTAATGTTTCATTGACCAACGTAATTCCCGCTCCTAATTCCCCTGCCAAACCGATACCCGCAATAAACCTTAAAATAGCATAGGTGTTCATGTCGGTGACAAATCCGTTTAATGCATTGGCGATGGAATACATTAAAATGGACCCAAATAATACGGATTTTCGACCCTTTTTATCCCCATAAACACCCCATAAAATTCCCCCTAAAAGCATGCCTCCCATCTGGATATTCATCAAGTTTAGCCCTTGATCTAATAATTCAGGTCCCGACAAGCCTAATGATTTTAAACTTGGATTTCTAACCACCGAAAATAGAATCAAATCATACACGTCAACAAAATAGCCAAGGGCGGCGACGGCAATGAGCATTTTTGCTTTGGAGCTTAAAGGTGCATTTTCCATAAAAAATATTATCTAGATAGCATGTCTGAACGATGCGCATCAAGTTTTAAAAATATAAATAATAAAATAGTGAAAGACCAAAGTGAAGAACCGCCATAACTAATGAATGGCAAAGGGATTCCCATAATTGGCATCAATCCGATGGTCATTCCAATGTTAACTAAAAAATGAAAAAATAAGATCCCAACTACCCCAAATCCATAGGCTCGGGCAAACCGAGATCGTTGTTGGTCCGCTAAATACAACAATCGCCAAAGAAAAAATAAAAACAACACAATCACCGTCATCACCCCTACAAACCCAAATTCCTCTCCAATCGTACAAAAAATAAAGTCAGTGCTTTGTTCTGGAACAAAATCAAATTTGGTCTGAGTTCCCCCTAAATACCCCTTACCCCAAAATCCGCCTGAACCTATCGCAATTTTAGATTGTGTTACCTGATACCCTAAACCTCTAGTATCAAAAGAAGGATCCAACAAAACCTTAATCCTATTCCGCTGATGTTCTTTTAACACATGATTGACCACCCAATCCACCAGGGTTGACAGAGACATAACAATCGCAATCACACCGGCAATTCGGATATACGTTTGAGGTAAACGCCTTTGATAAATCGGCAAAATAATCACGAAAAAACTTGCCAAACCTAATAAGCAAAGAAAAATAGTCAAAGGACTAAGTAAAAGAGAACTAACAAAAAGCGCAATTAAGGCGATCAATAGCCCTGGATATTCACCGGGCAATCCTTCCCGATATAAAAGAATTATAAACGAGGCAAAAACCAAGGCCGAACCTGTTTCATTAGAACCGATAATTAATAACATAGGAAAAGCAATGATTAGCGCAGATCTCAATTGGCTCATCCACTTGGTCAGATTCACTTGAGGATCTTTCAGGTATTTGGCCAAAAAAAGTGCCGTGGCCGTCTTGGAAAACTCTGCCGGCTGGATGGTAATTCCACCCAACTTAAACCAAGAATGAGATCCATTAATCGTCACACCTAAAAACGGTACGGCAATCAATGCTAACATAAAAGCGGCATAAATTAACACCGCAAAAGATTCAAAAAACCTAAAATCTAAGGCAAAAATCAACATAATTAGAACGAGCGATGTTACAATCCATATCAATTGGCGCCCCGCATTGCTCGAGTAAAATGCTTCATCAAAAATCCCTAAAGGAGCATCCGGATTATACACGGCTGAGTAAATACTCATCCAGCCCAATAACACAAAAAGTGCATATAGGCCCACCGTGATCCAGTCTAATTTTCCGATTTGATTTGAATCTTGGCTCATCTTTTTAATGAATCCTTTTTAACTATTTTGCTTCGATTATAGGTGACATTTGCTAAGTAGCTCATGTTCATAAATTTAGTCTCAATATCTTTTCTATCCACTCGGCCTTTTAAATATTTTTCAATAATCAATGAGGCTATGGGAGCAGCGGCAAAACCCCCAAAACCTGCATTTTCTACAAATACGGCAATCGCTATCTTGGGATTATCTTTGGGCGCAAAAGCGATAAAAACAGAGTGATCTTTACCTTTTTGATTTTGAGAAGTTCCCGTTTTTCCGCACATGACGATATCAGGAATTTTTCCCTCTCTACCCACAGTACCTTGCAAAACTGCATCCCTCATCCCTTCATGAACGACATTAAAATGTTTCGCATCGATGCCCACCGAAAAGGGTGTTTTATAAAAAGCATCTAACGTTTTTCTGTCCCCCACTCCTTTGACTAAATGAGGAGGAATGTACCAACCCTTATTTGCTATGATTGCAGCGAAATTAGCCATCTTCAATGGACTAACTACTAACTCTCCTTCCCCGATACTCAAAGAATATATATTTGAAAACTTCCACGTATTTTCACCCTTATACACCTTATTATAATATTCGACATTGGGTAGATTACCTTTCTTTTCGTTTCCTAAATCAACACCCAATTTCCGACCAAAACCAAAATTAGCCACTAATTCGGACCATCGTTGGAGTCCTTGAGCAGACCTTTCATAAGTATCTCCATGTGTATTATCATATAAAATCTTACGAAATGCGTGATAAAAATAGGGATTACAAGACCACTGGATCGCATTATGCAAATCGTTGTGTGAGGTATTGTGCCTATGGCACTTAACCGGAGCTCCTGCATGCGTAAAAACGGATGCCGTAGTCAAAATACCTAGCTGCAAACCGACAAGTGCTTGAACAATTTTAAATGTAGAACCGGGCCGATAATAGGCCGAGGGAGGGCGATTAATTAATGGCTTTAAAGGGTCTAGGGCCAATATTTGATAATACTTAGAAAAATTTCTTCCAGCTAATAAACTAGGATCATAAGAAGGGGCGGAAACCATACTTAATATCTCGCCCGTAGAAGGTTCAATGGCCACGACACTTCCCACCTTATTCATCATTAAACTATCCGCATATTCTTGAAGCCGGATATCTACACTTGTGAATAAATTTTGCCCGGCTACTGAGCTGACATCCAAATCACCATGTCGATATTCTCCCTTTTCGACCCCGTTACTATTCACCATTCTATATTTCACCCCCCTTTGGCCCCTTAATTCCTCTTCATAAAACGCCTCCAAACCCGAAATTCCTACATAATCGCCTTGTCGGTAATAATCATCTTTTTGATCCAATAATGAGTTGGTATTTATTTCTGCTACATAGCCTAGGGCGTTGGAAAGCGCCTTGGACTGATAGGTTCGAAAAGCAGTAGTCGAAATAGAGAACCCCGGATAGTCAACCAATGCATCTTGAATTTTAGCAAAGTCCTCCTTGGACAAATGCTTTAGAAATAGGGATGGTTTGACCCGGGAATAAGCCCAGGCTTCTTTAGTCAAAGTATCAAATCGACCTTTTGTGATACCAAATAAGGCACAAAAACGATTAGTGTCTGCAACAATCGCTTTCCTGGGTGTGATATATAAATCATAAACAGGCGTATTATATACAATCAATTTCCCAAAACGATCGTACACTTCCCCCCTAAATGGTACTTGGATGATCTTACGAATCGCATTATTATCTGCCGCTTTTTCATAGGTCGAATCAAACATCTGTAGATAAAACATTTTACCTATGAATATAAGCCCAATCGAAAGGAAAAATAAAAAAATGATAATTCGGCGACCTTCTGGCACGTAAAAAAAATTTAAAGATACGGTAAAGCAATTTACAGAAATATTGCGATTTATTTGGGTAAGCTTTTAATCAAAGCGTATAAAGAAATAGCAATGGAACCCAAGGAAAAGCCGATGGTACACCAAGGCTGATGCAAGCCAAAATATTGATCTAAATATTGACCTAGCCAAACACCTAATAAAATAGTCACCAACATCTGAAAGGCCGCACCAATAAATCGCTGATAAGGTTGCATAATAGTCTGTTTAAAATCCAGTAGTCAATTTATCAAAAAGATTGAAAATTTGTCTCGGATTCCCCCATTATTTGCGCCGTTTCATATATATAATTGTAAATTTGAAAATTGTTTAAAGGGTTCCAATGCCAAAAATAATCTGCTTCGTTTTTTTCATCATGACCTTGTGGGCCTGTTCCCAACAAAGTACGCGTCCAGCAGCTAAGGCATTTCATAATATTAATGCAAAATACAATGCCATTTGGCAAGCCGATCGACTGTACAAAGAACTGTTGACCCAATCATGGCAAGAAAGAAATGAAAATTATTCGCTCCCTCTGCCTATATTTCCTCCCATTGATTCCAGTTTTGGCCAAGCGCATAGCAATGAAATTGGGAACCTGATTAGGAAGGCCTCCTTGGTGATAGACCGACATCAAAATTCAAAATTCATCGATGATGCCTACCTGATTATTGGCAAGGGCCGACTCATGAAAGGGGATATTAAAAATGCGACGGAAACCTTCAAATACATTAACTCGATCGAGCATGATGAAATAACTCAAGCGAGTGCATTAATTTATTTGTATCAAATATATATCAACCAAAAAGATTTTGAATCGGCTTTAAACGTAGAAAATTTCATCAAAGAAGTCCCTTTAAATGCTACGCAAAAAACGGATTTTATTGTAAATAAGGCCTATTATCACCAAGTAAAAAATGAGATTCCCATCGCTGTGGCGCTTCTGAATGAAGAAATACAGCATATAAAGTCAAAGGTTCAAAAAGCGCGTTTATATTTTGTGCTAGGCCAATTATTTCAATCTCAAGGGAAAAACAGCTTAGCCCAAGAAAACTTCAACCAAGTAAAAAATAATAAGCCTACCTATGAGCTTCAATTAAATGCTCAAATTGCGAGTAAAAAATTAACAGGGAAAGTCGGGGATTTAGAGAAAATGCTGAAGGAACCCAAAAATCTCGACAAGCAATCGGAGATTTATTTGGCCCTAGGTCAACTAAGTTATGCCAATAAAGACTTTGAAAAAGCGAGGGAATATTGGTCGAAAGCGAGCAACAACAATCCCAACAAAGGAGAATTGTATTTAAAATTAGGCCAATTGTTTGTAAGCCCATTGAAACGATATCCTGAAGCAGCTTTATATTTTGATAGTGCCGCTACGTTTTTACCATCCTCTCATATCGAATTTAATTCCGCTCAAAAATTAAAGAAGAATTGGGCTTATTTTAATCAATTAAATAGGGTGATTATTGAGGAAGATTCTTTACAAATCTTAGGCAAAAAATCAACCGATGAGTTAAGCCAAATCTATCAAAAATACGTACAGGCTAAATTAAAAAAATCTGATTCTTTACAGAAAAAAACGGAGGTCAAATCCAATATTGCGGCCACCTTTACCAGAAGGCCAACAAGTCCTGAACAGCAAAGTTTTTATTTTTACAATGATATGGCCAGGATTCAAGGTTCCCAAGAATTCAATTTTAAATGGGGAAACAGGGCATTGGAGGATTTTTGGAATCGAAAAAACAAGAACGCGACTACGGGAACTGAAATTATTTCACCGACGGTCGCTGTGTTTAAAAAACCAAACAACCCAGATTTGAACTCGGCCGTTTCAGAGGACTCCTTAAACAAATGGATGACTAGCATTCCGAGAGAGCCCCTTCAAATCACAAATTCTAATAAAAAAATTGAGCAATCCCTCTTTAAACTTGCCAAGCTCACCCAATTAGAAATTGGCATCCATGAATTAGCTCAAGCTAAATTACTTTACTTAGTAGATCGATTTCCCAGCACAGAATTTGAAGCTGAAAGCCTGTATTTACTTTATTTATCTAGCTCCTCTGAAAAAGAAATTTATCGAGAAAAATTAGCCCAAAAATATCCTGATTCATATTTTAGGCAATTAATTTCAAAATTAGAAACGGGAAGCCTGAGTCAAAATAAGGAAGAAGAGGCGCAAAAAGCATACGAAAAAGCGTATTATTTATATGTTGCTAGGGAATTTGCCGACTGCTATTCTTCATGTCAAAGCATTCAAAATAAATTTCCAAATAGTAAATTGGAAGATAAAATCGTATTTTTAATGGCGCTTTGTAAAGCTGGAATTAAGGATTTGGGCGAATATACCATGCAATTGAAAAAATTCATTCAAATATATCCGCAAAGTCCATTGAAACCTGAGGCTGATGCGCTTTTAAAAGCATTAAACCAAAATATCCGTTAACGATGCTCGAAACAGATCAAGGAAAATACAGTAAAATCATCCGATTCCTATATAAGTTTTTTATAATAGGTACCGTTACCGCGGTCCTGTTTGTGTTGGCTGTCAACTTTAATTTCCTTTGGCTATTTGGCGGAATGCCAAGTTTACAGGAATTAGAAAACCCAAAAAGCCAGGCTGCTTCTTTAATTATATCAGAAGATGGTCAAGAAATAGGGAAATACTTTCGGGAGAATCGAAACCCACTTGAATTCGAACAATTACCCTTAAACATAGTCAATACCTTAATTTCAACTGAAGATGCGCGTTTTACTTCGCATTCAGGAATTGATCTAAGGTCCATGTTTCGGGTGGTATTTTCACTAGGAACTGCTGGCGGGGGTAGTACGATAACTCAGCAATTAGCTAAAAATTTATTTAATACCCGGTCGATGGAATTTGGGGAAGACGATCCCGTGTACATTGGCCTGCTAATGAAAGTAGATGGTTTGCGAACGGTCATCGCCAAAGTCAAAGAATGGATATTGGCCATACGCCTCGAAAGAAGGTATACCAAACAGGAAATCATGGCTATGTATTTAAATGAGGTGAGTTTTGGCAATAATGCATACGGAATCCAAGTGGCTTGTCGGACTTATTTTCAAAAAGATTTAAAGGACGTGACAATGCCTGAGGCGGCCACATTGATTGGCCTACTTCAAAACCCCTCTCTGTATGATCCACGCATACGACCTGAAAAGACCATTGAAAGAAGAAATACCGTCTTAGGGCAGTTGGCAAAATATGAATTTCTAACCGAAGACGATTTGATCAAAATGCGAGAAGCTCCATTGAATCTTCACTACAAAGTAGAAAATCAAAATACAGGAGCTGCCCCGTATTTTAGAGAGGTCATTAGATCACAAGTTTTAGCCACTTTAAAAGAGATTAATAAAGATAGGCCTGAGGACCAGCAATTGAATTTATATACCAGCGGATTGCGCATATATACGAGTATTGACTCGAGGATGCAGAAATATGCAGAAGATGCGGTCAAAGACCACATGCAGGCGGAACAAAAATTGTTTTACTCGCATTGGCAAGGTAGAAATCCGTGGGTGAACGAAGAAATGAAGGAAATTAAAGGCTTTTTAAAAGATGCGATGAAGCGTACTCAACGTTATCGGGATTTAATGACTGCCTATGAAAATGACGAATTTAAAGTGTGGGAGGAATTGAATAAACCCGTTAAAATGACCGTATTTTCTTACCAAGGAGATATTGACACCACATTCAGTTCCATGGATTCTTTGCGCTATTATAAAAAGATTTTAAACTGTGGTTTTATGGCCATGGATCCTACTAATGGCCATGTTAAGGCGTGGATAGGTGGAATTAATTACAAGTATTTTAAATTTGATCATATTTCGCAAAGTAGGCGCCAACCGGGTTCCACGTTCAAGCCCTTTGTCTACGGAGCGGCAATAGAAAATGAAATCATCAATCCATGTGATGAGCTGGTAGATGAGCCGGTTACCTTTGGAGAAGAAGATGGTTTATCGGGAAGCACATGGACGCCGCAAAATTCGGATGGCAAATTTTCCTATGAAAGTTTAAAGATGCGGCGAGCGATGGGATTGTCGATTAATTCTATTTCGGCCAAATTAATGAAACAACTCGGTGCAGCTAAAATTGCAGAATTTGCCCATAAATGTGGGGTGAATAGTCCGTTAAATGAAGTGCCTTCTTTATGTTTAGGAGCCTCTGAAGTATCTTTATTGGACCAAGTGACTGGCTATAGCACGCTGGCCAATGGGGGAGAAAAAACGGATCCTATTTTGGTATTAAAGATAACTGATAAAGTAGGTACGGTATTAAGAGAATTTTCGTCGATAGAAAAAGCAGCTATAAAGCCTGAAACGGCTTACTTAATGACTTACATGCTTCAAGGTGCGGTGCAAGAACCTGGGGGAACAGCCGAAGGATTGAAGCGAACATCCATTGTAGCCGGCAATGAAATAGGGGCAAAAACGGGAACCACGTCTAATTACTCAGATGGATGGTTTATGGGAGTCACTCAAAAAATTGTCGCTGGAGTCTGGGTTGGGGGTGATGATCGAAGTATTCACTTTAGGAATTTGGCCCTAGGCCAAGGCGCAAAAATGGCCATGCCCGTATATGCCAAGTTTATGGAGCGCGTGTACTCAGATGCGACATTGGCCATAGAAGGGTACCGAAAAATGTCATTCCTAAAGCCTGATAATTTTGCTTTCGATTTTACTTGCAGCGGCAAGGTGGGGCAAGATTCCTTAGCCATAAGCCCACAACCTGCTACTCAATAAATGAGGTATCTATATTTAAGTTTAATATTAGTATTGATCTTCGTCAGTTGCCAATCGGGCACGGAATCTGAAGGTGAGATACTAGCGAAAAAAAAATGTGCCTCATGCCATAAATTTCCAGACCCCTCATTATTAGATAAGAAAACATGGAAAGAAGGAGTATTACCCGAAATGAGCCTCAGGCTAGGATTGGGCGATCGCTTTGCGCTGTTAACTCGAATTTCTGAAGAGCAATATAATAGTGCTGTTCAAATGGATATTTATCCATCCACGGCTAAATTAAGTCAAGAAGAATTCAACCTAATTGAAGCTTATTACCTTAAAAATGCACCAGAAAAACCTCTTCCTCAAAAAAATCGAAGTTCAATTTCTACTGACCCATTACATTTTAAAATTGGATCTTTTATTTCAAAGACGGATGGACTGGGTTCCGTGACTTCCATTCGAATTCATCCGCAAAAAAAAGAAACTTGGGTGGGGACACGAAGCAATAAATTATGGATTATTGATTCTGAAATGAAATTAAAAAGTACACAAGTAAATATAAGCCCTATCGTCTTAACACAATTCAAAGGAAATAAAACATATCTGTTAGCGATTGGGAAAATGCATCCTAATGATGAAAAATTAGGAAACCTTTTATTGGTTTCAAAGAAAGGCGAGTTCAAATCTATTGCAGATTCGTTGAAAAGGCCTGTTGATATTCAAATAAGTGATTTTAATGGAGATCATGTGGACGACTATATTATTTGTGAATTTGGGTATGAACAAGGTCAATTAGTTTTAATAGACGGAAAATCTGGGAAGCGGAGTATTTTGAAAATGCAGGCAGGCGCGAGAAATGTAGTGATAAAAGATTATACCAAAGACGGGAAACCTGATTTAATGGTTTTGTTTGGTCAATCTAGAGAAGGAGTTTCATTGTTTATAAATAAAGGGCAGGGGAGTTTTGTAGAAAAACCTATTTTACAATTTGATTCCGTTTTTGGCAGCAGTTTTATGGAAGTTGCCGATATGAATAAAGACGGCTACGATGATATTATAATTTCTAATGGTGACAATGCAGACTACTCAAGGTCAAAGAAAGCGTATCATGGTGTTCATCTTTTTTTAAATGATGGTCGAAATAATTTTAAGGAAAAATACTTTTACCCGGCTTATGGGGCCTCCAAAACAGTGGCCAGAGATTTCGACCAGGACGGAGATTTAGATCTTGCGATGATCGCCTTTTTCGCGGAAAATGACAAAGGAAAAGTAGAAACATTCTTATATTTTCAAAATCAAGGAAGCCTGCAATTTAAGGTTAGTAATTTAAATATCCCTGCCGGGGGAAAATACATTGTCATGGATGCCGCTGATATGGATAAAGATGGAGACATCGATATTATCTTGGGTAATTACCTGTATGATGTAGTTAAGCCCATTGGAAAAATCACACCTGGCTTACAGCTAACATACTTTAAAAACTTAATTCATTAATTTTGATCCTTGAGGGACGAAAAGTTGGGAATTACGACTTTGACTTAGGTAAGATGAGCCATTTGTCCATGAAATATACTGCTTCTTTCCTAAGAATTGATATGTAAAATCTTGATCCGCACGAGCTATTTTTATAAATGCTTTTTTCGGTATAAAAAGTCTCATCGGTCCTCTATTCTGAAAGGCTAAAAAGGCTAATTTGTCATTTCCTAATTGAATCCCTACCAACGATTTAGCATCCCCTGAAACTAACATGCCTGAATTTGCATAATAGCTGAATCCTCCTTTGCCATTTCCTAATAAAACACCCCCGTTGGATGCGTCATAACGACCAGAGGAAACCTCATTAGCAAAATTATTTCCTACATATAAAATATCTAAATACCCATCTTGATTAAGGTCAATAACTTGCATTCCATTGATGGCAGAAACCTGAGCCATCTCTGGCAATTCATGTATTTTAAATTTTCCCTTACCAAGATTTTCTAGATAGACCGATGCATTTTCAACCAAGGCTAATTTCTCTGCTTTAGATTTTTCCATATCTGAAAGTAAATTATCCTGGGTAGCCAGACCAAAATCTTTGTAATACACATATCGCCCACGTGTACTGTTTAATTGTTTGTGTGTATCATCTTTCCCAAATAAAGGATAGGATGATGATTGCCCAGATGAATTTTGAAAATAAACAAAAGGAATTAAGTCATACACCCCGTTAGCATCTAAATCGCCATGAAGTATTTCTACCGGATGATTTTTATCTGCTCTTAAAATGGTATTTTTCCCCATATTCCCTGCTACTAAATCTAGATCTCCATCTTGATCAAAATCTGCTGCAGTCAAAGAACCCCAAAGACCCGTTGAACCTTCTAAACCAGAATCTTGTAATAAGGCTAATTTACCTTTTTGATTTTCATAGACTTGAATAGGCTTGTATTCCCCGGCAATGATTAGATCTACCCAGCCATCTCCCGTTACATCTGCCCAAACAGCATCACAAACTAATGATTTCTTCATTAGGTTGGGAGCAATTTTGGCCGTTACATCCGTATATTTAATTTGGCCAAGTTTGGAATCATTTCTTAAAAGTCTAGAAACCGTTCCTTGTGGATATGCAAAAGGCACATTTCTACCGCCAACAAAAATATCTAAATCACCATCTCGATCGAAATCCACTGACCTTACAGCTGAATTACTCTCAAAAAAAGCGGGCAGGGCATTGCCAACCTTTGTAAAATTTCCATTGCCATCATTTGAATAAATTACATCTTGGAGGCTAGCGGCAAAAGCCTTATCCTCCGTGCCCCCTCTGGCAATATATAAATCAAGATCACCGTCATGATCCATGTCAATTAACAAAGTACCTAAATCTTCTCCCAATTTAGTCTTCAGCTCAGAAACTCCTTCGATTGGTTTTCTTATAAACTTGCCTGATGCCTGTTGAAGATAAAATGTTCCTGAATAAAACTTAGCACCCCCGATAAAAAAGTCTTCAAGACCATCTCCATTAACATCCCCAGCGGAAGCTCCTGGTCCCAACTCTGACAATTTAAATGGCAATAAGCTTTGGAAATTAAAATCAACAAAGTCATATTCTTGATGGACATCCTTCATTTGCAGAGACTCACTTATATCTTGTAAAAGAGGCTCCTGTTGACCAAACATCGTTTTCATAGGTAATTTCGCATTCCCTATTTTCACATCGAGCACTTGGTCAATCTTAGGGTATTTTATAATCTCCATTAAATCGTTAGGCCAAATGATACGCAACTCTTTCATTCTTTTAGCACCTAAACCTATATGCGCTACTGCTTCAACACTTGACAAATATCCTCTATATGGCGTATTTTCATAATAAAACCGAGTGCCGTCCGTAAAAACTCCTTCAACTCTAGCGCCTAATGCCTGCGTATTTAACCCTGTTCCTTGAAATTTGATACGAATGTAATGTGCCTTTTCTGGCTGCTCTTCCATCGTGTTATTCCGGTAAACGAAAGCTTCATCATTAATATTATTAACGACATAGTCTAAATCACCATCATTATCAAGGTCACCATATGTTGCTCCATTTGAAAAAGAAGGTACCTGGATTCCCCATGCAGCACTTACATCTTGAAATTTCAAGCCACCTATATTTTTAAAGGCATAATTATTTACTTTAATGATTGGTAGTTTCTCTAACATCACGTCAATGGATGAAATACGTGAAGATTCCGCTTGATAGGACATAAAGTCTCGATCTGTGACGTCTTTCGGAAAGCCATTTGTTATCAGTAAATCCCGATAGCCATCATTGTCAAAATCAGCTAATGAAGGGCACCAGCTCCACTCTGTTTCAGCAACTCCTGCCATTAAACTAATCTCTTGAAAAGGTACAGGCGATCCATCTTCTTTTTTTCCAGAATTTAATTGTAATGAATTTCGCATGTATTGATACGTATAACCGAACTTATCACTATTTTGATAGGTTTGATAGTGGTTAGGAGGAGCCAATTGCTTCTTACGTTCATTGCTCTTGGGCAACATATCTAGGGCAACTATATCCGCTAAACCATCATTATTAATATCCGCCACATCATTTCCCATCGCGGATAAACTCGTATGCTTGAAATACGCTTTAGACTGATCTGTAAAGGTGCCATCATGATTATTAATGTATAATAAATCATTTGTTACGTAATCATTAGTCACATAAATATCAGGCCAATTATCTTGGTTTATATCACAAATATTGACTCCTAACCCAAAACCTTCGATGGTAATCCCAGCCTGTTTTGAGACATTGGTAAAGATGGGATGATTCTTTTTTTCAGACCAATCATTTCGATAAAGCCTATCTGTATTTGGATGAGATCCATCTGTAATTTTCTCTCGGTACATAGATGGGAAATCCGTAATTTCATCGGTTAACACATACAAATCTAAATCTCCATCCTTATCATAGTCAAAAAACGCAGCATGCTCGCTATGCCCGTTATCATTTATCCCATATTCCTCAGCCATCTCCTTAAATTCTGGTACACCGTTTTTTAACCCCTGATTCACAAATAACATGTTCTCCCGATCTTTGGATAAATTTTTCATTGTGGCAGAAATATAAAAGTCTAATAATCCATCCCCGTTAATATCTACTATGCTTACTCCAGCGCACCAACGGTTATTCGTGTTAATTCCGGACTTTTTAGAGACATCTTCAAATTTAAAATCGCCTTTATTAAGATATAATTTGGTGTTTACTTGATTTCCAGAAAATATTAAATCAACTAAGCCATCGTTATTAAAATCCCCCATTCCTACCCCACTTCCATTATATAAATATTCATACTTTAAAATATTCAATGTATCATTCTCATTGATCTGATTTGAAAAATGAATACCCGTTTCCTTACTGGATAGTAATTCAAACTTGGTTTTACTTTTACAGGATACCAATAGAATGGCAAAAATTAATAGGATAAATCGGGTACTAGTTCGCATATGGTTATTTTTCAATCAATAAGAATAAAAAAGGTGGGAACAAGTTCCCACCTTTTGAACAAATAAAATTCACGAATTAATAACTAGGATTCTGCTTCAAAATAGTAGAACCCGTGATATCAATTTGTGCTTGAGGAATAGGTAAATACTCACGTCCAGTAATGAATTTAGCCCCACCAAACATAGTCACCAAGATTTTACCCTCATAAGCTAAATAAGGATTCAATGCTTTGGCCGCTATACCCCAACGAACTAAGTCAAAGAAACGGTGTCCCTCGGTAGCTAATTCAAGCATGCGCTCTAAACGAACGGCTTTAGTAGCTTCTGCCTTATCTGCAAAAGCAGTATATGGAGAAATTACATAGTTTGCTTCGTCTAAGCCTGTTTTTTTGTTTTTAACAAAAGTCGCTGGATTTGCCGCACGATTTCGAACTTGGTTGATATAACCTAAAGCAGCCGTTAAACTTCCTGCTTCAATTTCTGCTTCAGCAGCCATCAACAATACATCCGAGAAACGGATAATGTTGTAGTTCATTGTCGCATACCCACGTGTCCAACCAGAACCATCTGTCAATGAGTTCTCCTGAGTTTGATAGTAAACAAATTTCTTAGGAGAATAAACACCCGCATAGGATTGGTTACGAATCCAATTTTTACCTGGGTGCTCAATCCAGTCTAGGTATTGGATACCTCGACGACCGATTGTATGGTCAATACGTGGATCTAATGGACCTGCATCTTCCGTAAATGGAGAAGTTGACTCAACGTTATAATCATGCTTAACTGCATTAGCAGGTAAACTATAATCTGGAGTACCATCAGCTTGCTCAGTTAAAATAGGCAAACCTTTAGCCGTTGTCCGATAGGAGTTAGCCAAAGAGAATGAAGGCATAAAGAATCCACAGCAGTTACCTGGACCATCTGGACCTGTATTGTATGGATAATTTAATACGTCAAATGCATTTGAGTTATTCACGTTACCTGTATTCATAGATGATTGAATCGCAAAAACTGATTCCTCATTATTATCATAAGCCGCGTTAAATGCATCAGCAAACTTGGTCACTAAACCATATTTCTTACCATTGGTTGTTTTACCACTCGTAATAACGGTTGTGAACAAAGATTTAGCATCCGCAAATTTATTTTGGTAAAGATACGTTTTAGCTAAATATGCTCCAGCAGCCCACTTATTCGCACGACCCGCAGAAGAAGACGTCTCAGGCAAGTTATCATAGGCATATTTAAAATCCGCTTCAATTTTCCCCCAGATATCCGGTGTATTCGGAATTTTTTCGATTCCCTTACCATAATCCATCGTTTCATCTACATATGGAACTGAATTATATAAACGCTTTAATTCAAAATAGAAATGAGCACGTAAAAAACGAGCCTCGCCAATAATACGAGTTTTATCTCCGGCAGAAAGTTCCTTTGATGCATTAGCAAGATTAATTGTTGCATTTGCACGAGCTATACCTTCATACTTGGCTTGCCAGGTTCCATTGACCTCACCTTGAGTAGGAGAAGTTTCAAAACGTTGCATCGGATTAATCGCAGAGAAGTCACCCGGGTCAGTACCCTTGTTATTTTCCCCACCTAAAATTGAACCCCAAAGCCAGTTATTTGATGCTGCAACTTGAGTAAAGTTTTTAGCAGCTAACGCTGAGTAAGCACCAATCAAGGTCCCCTCAACACCCGCTTTTGAAGTTAATTGCGCTTGGGCTAAAGAGCCTGTAGGCAAAACCTCCAAAAACTGATCCTTACAAGCGAAGGTCAACAAAAACGCTGACGCACCCACTAAAGCAATTCGCTTAAAAATTTGATATTTTTTCATTTTCTTATTCATTATTTAAGGCTTTCGCTAATTAAAAAGTCAAGTTGATAGATGCGTTGAATGAACGACTAACAGGATAGTTACCCACATCAATACCAAAACCTGTATCTGCAGCACCACCAACACCCGGATCCAAACCTTTATACTTCGTAATCGTAAATAGGTTGTTTGCAGACAAAGTAAACTTAGCCCGCTTAATACCTAATTTAGAAGTATAAGTTTTAGGAATGTTGTATCCTAATGAGATGTTTTGGAAACGGATGTAATCACCATCTTCCACATACCAAGAGTTCTCAGCAGCATTCGTAGAAATGTTCGATGCAGACTCCCAAATTGGAGCTAATGCAGCATTTCCCAAAGCAGGAGTCCAAGATTGTTTCGCACGCTCTCCTTTACCTGATCCTTCGAATGAACCAAAGAAGTCGGTAAACCATTTCGATTGATTCCAAATTTTATTTCCAACAGACGCATAGATATACGTAGCGAATTCAAAATTACGATAAGTCAATCCAATGTTCACACCACCGGTATAAGTTGGAACAGGTGAACCTAAATACGTACGGTCTTCAGGAGTAATCTTTCCATCCCCGTTCGTATCCGCATAACGGAAACGGCCAATACCCGCACCAGATTGAGAGGGAGCAGCAGCAACCTCGGCAGCTGTAGAGAAATATCCCAACACTTGATATCCATAAAAAGATGATAATGAACGACCTACCTCCATACGGATTGGCGTAATTCCACGGAAACCACCACCTGTTAAGTTCGTAATACCTGGAGCAAATGCTATGATTTCATTTTTCAAGAATGAGTTGTTGAAAGTTAAATCATACTTGATTTCAGAAGTTAAATTACCACGGTTGATGATTTGTAAATCAATACCTTGGTTACGCATTTGGCCTACGTTTACCGAAGGAGCCGATGCATTTGTACCCACAACCGCTGGAAGAGGTACACCGAATAATAAATCACGTGTATCTTTTCTCCAAATATCTAAAGCCATTTCCCACTTACCATTAAATAAAGTCACATCCGCTCCAATGTTTAAAGTTTCAGAAGTCTCCCATTTCGCAGCCGGGTTACCAATACGAGAACGATAGTATCCTTCATTAGCGCCTGATGATTGACCATCAATTGGATAATAAGATTGTCCTTTATTTGCAGCATATAAAGAATACTGATTCGCTGGATCTACGTTGTTTGAGTTACCCATGGTTCCCCAACCAGCTCGGATTTTGAAATCCGTTATCGAAGGCAAATCCTTCATAAACTCTTCTGACGTTACTCTCCATGCAGCCGAGAATGCAGGGAAAATACCGAAACGATTCTCAGAACCGAAACGAGATGATCCGTCACGACGAACAACACCTGTAAAGTAATATTTATCATCAAAATTATAGTCTAATTTACCAAACAAAGAGTAGAAATTTACCCCTGAGAATAAACTTGAACTAACTGTTGGAGACTGTACCGCATTTAAAGTAACAAAGTCTTTATCCATCGAGAATGGATTAATACCGCTACCAGAAATAGAACGACCTGCACCTGTATTCAATGCTTCCATACCAGCTAAAGCTTTAACACCATGCTTTCTCCATTGGTATTTATAAGTTGCAGTATTCGTAAATGTATATGCAAAAGAATATCCTGAACCTTCATAAAATGAATCCGAAGCCTCTGGCTCAGAGTCACCTAAGTATTTGTAGTTATAATCTTTATATGCATATCCATTGTATTGACCACCAATCGAAGATCTTAAAATTAAATCCTTAATTGGCTCATATTCTACGAAAACGTTACCAAATGCATTTGCATTGTAGTTGTTATCATTAGTATAGTTGGTCATAATAGAACGAACTGGGTTACGTGGGTTGTTAAACCCTGCCGCCTTAGTACTTGCAAAACTTCCAAATTCGTCATAAATAGGAATAGCCGTTGGCATACGATACGCTGATAAGATGATTGATTCATCACCAGCAATACCTAAACCACCGTTTCCACCCCCTTGACCACGAATAGACTTATACGTAAATTGTAAGTTCTCACCCACACGTACTTTTTTCCCCAAGTCAAACTCTGAATTAAAACGAGCAGAATACCGTTTGAATTCATTTTCTTTCAAGATACCTTGTTGCTCTTGTCCAGATAAACCTAAGTAAAAACGACCTTTATCCGTTCCACCATTGATACCTAAAGAGTGACGCATGGTAGAACCTACGCGTGTAATCGCATCGTACCAGTTTGTACCTGCGGTATTTGTCTTGATAACAAATGTAGACAATGGATTTGCTGAATATGCTGCCTGAGCCGCTGCCATATCTCCTGAGTTAACTCCATTCGCACCATTAAAGTGTAAGTAAGTTGGCAAAGTAGCTTGTGCATTTGTACCATATTGAGGGTGATTATAAACCACACCTGTACCATTTGCAGCTGCGTTATTGCGATAGGCAACGTGTGTCCAATCTGCTTGCTCTTGTGGAGTCAACATTTTAGGTGCACCACCTACGTTTGGATCAGTAGCACCGTACAATCCATCATAAGTAATTGTAAGAGCTTTGTTACGAGATCCACGCTTCGTTGTGTAAACAATTACACCATTAGCCGCACGAGCACCATAGATAGAAGCTGCTGCCGCATCTTTCAAGACGGTCGTTGACTCGATATCATCTGGCGAAAGGAAATCTGTACTTCCCACTGGAACCCCATCCACAACGTATAATGGTTCATTACCACCGAAGGCACCAAAACCACGTACACGAATGATTGAGTTAGTTCCTGGCTGACCGTTTGTGATCAAGGTAACCCCTGCTACGCGACCTTGCAACATTTGCTCCACGTTACCCGATGGAGAAATTTGCAAATCCTTGGCTTTCACCGTAGATGCCGCAGCTGTGGATTCCTTTTTATTCGTTACGGAATAACCCGTTACGATTACTTCATTCAATTGGCTAACATCTTCATCCAACACGACATTAATCGTGGATTGAGTACCAACCGTAATTGATTTTCCTTTATAACCTACAGCTGAAATGTTTATAACACTTGATCCCGAATTAACTGAGATCGAAAATGCTCCATTCATATCCGTTGTTGTTCCTGTGTTCGTACCTTTTACTAAAATACTCACACCTGGAATACCCTGGGAATCTGCCCCAGTTACTTTACCTGAAACCTTGCGGTCTTGGGCAAATGACGAAAAACTTCCAAGCATCACAATTGCGAGCATTAAGAAGCCTCGTAGACTTTGGTAAAATTTGTTTTTCATAATAATGTTTTAAATGGTTTTCAAAAAATTGTTGTAATGGTTTTGTGTTCGCATCTTTTTCAGTGGACCTCCTTTTTTATGTTCAAACAAAAAATTTATTACTCGGAAAATAAAACTGAGGATTTCTTGAAATTCTACTTTAAATCAAAAAATTCACATCAGGCGCCTTATTAAAATAGTATTATTTTATCACGCCTTTTCATTATTTACTCTGAATGAATGTTACTATTAAAAGAACCATTTCCTAATTATTCTTACATAGTGCCCTTGAAAAACCACGATTAACCTAATTAATTCTAATTATTGTATGATAATGATACAATAATTAGAAAATACAAGGTTTTAAAATGATTTCTTTGGGCTGAATTCGCGTTTACTTCTCAGATAAATCTTCAAAAAGTACAAACCAAAAATTATTTATTTTTAAAATTTAATTATATTTTATAGAAATAATCCAATAAAATAATTTAAATAATAAATGCCTATTTTTGATTCGATCGTGTGAATTGGATGTGAAATTGATCCAACAACTCCCAGATGAAGCCCATCGTTTCGGAATCACCGCTCATCGAAATAAACGATTTAACATTTTATTATGAGCCAATTGGAAAGCATCGGAAAATTAAGGGCCGAAAAATGATGGAAACATTTCGGAACCATCCGAAATATGTACGATGCACCCGTCGCCGCAGTAGAAAATTAGTAGGAAAAGCCAAAACACCCCAATTGCGCATTCAGATCAAGCGCTGGCTCGATGAGAAAAATTAATTTCGACTGGAAAATTGATCAATATCGATGCCTTTGAACTGACGATATACCTGAATAATCACCGCCAGGGCAATCGCCATTTCACATACCCCCACCACCAAGACAAAAAGACCCATCATCATCCCTTGGTTTTGATCGTCCGACCGTGAAAAGGCCACTAAATTTAAATTCGCCGCATTCAGCATGAGCTCGATGCCCATCAAGACAAAAATCGTATTGCGTTTCATCACCATCATCGCGAAACCCGTCGCGAATAAAAAAGCACCCACCCACAAGAAAAAGATCAGCGGTATATTATCCATGATTTTTCGCTATAAAGGTGGCGCCTACCAAGGCAATCAATAAAAATACCCCCGTTAATTCAAAGGGGAAGGAATATTCCGTTAAAAAAGCCACACCGGTCTGCACGATTTTGGAATCGGTTTGGGCGATTTCATTCGACCAATTTCCATGCCCAAGTACCCAAAAAAGACCCATGAAAATACTTAAGCCCATCGATAGCGGCCAAAAGCGCCCCGATTGTTCCGTCCATAAATGATTCACAGATTCCCCCTCTTTAACCGGCGTTTGGGTCATCATGATCCCAAATAAGATCAAAATCAACACCCCTCCCACATAAATCAATAAATGCGATACCGCCATCACATCCCCATAAGCTAAGACATATAGTCCTGCTAAACCCACCATACATAAAAACATCGCCAAAGCCGCATGTAATAAGTTCCGGGTGACCAACATAAACAATGCACTCCCACACGTCAGCAATGCCAATACCAAAAAGCCTAGCGAAATAGGATTAAGCATCTTGGGACGGTTTAGGTGGCATTTTCGGCTTGAAACTCGGTTTGAAGGCGGGTTTCGGTGCGGCTGGTTTTTCAGAAGGCACGTCTACACTTCCTTGTCCCTCAGCCGTTTTGGCGACGTGCTTTAATGCCTCTTTTTCTGCCACAAATTGTTCATATAATTTTTTCTTTTCCTCCGCTTCTTCTGGGCTCAAATTCGCAAAGGCAAAATTATGTTCCTTAATATCAAATACAGAGAAATCGTATTCAGAAGTCATGGTCAAACACTCAGTCGGACAAACTGTCGTACATAGGCCACAAAAACAACATTTGGCCATATCGATATCAAATTTAGCCGCATATAAGCGAATCGGCGAACCATCTGAGCTATGTCCCACCAACCCGGTGGCCTTAATCGGTTCGATGTCGATACAATCCACCGGACACACCTTCACGCATTTGTCACAGACGATGCAATCGTCCATTTCATTGTGTAATTGATACCGCCCATTGACCGGCGTAGGAATTTGTTGATGTGGATATTGCAAGGTAAAAATCCCCTCGTTCGAGTCGAAATATCCCGAATCCTGAATTTGCTGATTTACCCTCGATTTCCGTGCAGCCCACGCATGCTTCCAGGTCAAAGCCATCCCCTTTCGGGTACTTTGTATCCCATTCACGATTTCATTCCAATAGGCTTTGAAAGTCGACATCTTAAAAATATATAGCCGGGAACGTAGTTGGGTCGGCTTCCCGCATCATTTCATAAACAGAATCTACAACATTTTCGACATTTGGCTTCGAAAAATAATCTCCATCCGAACTATAAGCTGGGCGATGTGGCCTGGCCGACAAACATTTCGCCGGCGTATCTAACCAGGTAAATCCGCCTTGTTTGTCAATCACCTCTTGCATCATATAGGCCGTCGTGCCACCCGGCATATCCTCATCCGCAAACAGAACACGATGTGTTTTTTGAATCGATGTCAAAATTTGATGATGCCGATCAAAAGGCAATAAGGTTTGTACATCAATCACCTCCACCGAAATTCCCATTTCAGCCAAAGTCTCCGCAGCTTCCATCACAATCCGACACATGGACCCATAGGTCACCACCGTCAAATCACCCCCTTCACGCAATATTTCCGGAATTCCCAAAGGAACCTGAATTTCCAATAAATTATCTGGCATCGCCTCTTTCAATCGATAGCCATTCAAACATTCAATCACAAGACCCGGATCATCCCCGGCCAATAATGTCCGGTACATCCCAGCCGCCTGCGTCATATTCCGAGGCACACAGAAATGGACACCCCGCAATCCATTGATCAACACGGCCATCGGACTTCCCGAATGCCAAATCCCCTCCAAGCGATGTCCCCTTGTACGTACAATCATGGGCGATTTTTGTCCTCCCGCCGTCCGATAATGCAAACAAGCCCAATCATCCGATAAAATCGCAAAAGGATAAAATATATAATCTAAATATTGAATCTCCACAATCGGACGAAGTCCGCGCATCGCCGCACCGATCCCCTGTCCCACAATACTCACTTCCCGAATTCCCGTATCCGTTACTTTCAAAGGCCCGAATTTCTCTTGCAATCCAGCTAAGGTTTGATTCACATCGCCAATATTCCCCACATCCTCGCCCAAAATAAATACCCGTGGATCCTCTAAAAAATCAGAAAAACTTTTATTCAAAATTTCACGCCCATCCACTTGCAAGGGTTCTTTGGCATAATGCGCTTTGACCTCTGGGACAAGCAAGGTGGAATGCACCGATTCGCTCATTTGATGAGAACTGAAGCGGCGATGGTTTCGTGCTTCTAATTCGGCCAACCACTTCCGCAGTAATTTAACCGCCGGCCCTTGATAAAACCGAAAAGCCCGCAATGTTTTCCGACCAGCCCGTACCAAATCACTGAAAATCGGATAACTTAATTGATTTAATTCTTCTAAAATAGGTTCCAATAAGCCCGGCTCGTTCGTCGAATCGTAGAGATTTTTCGCAATCCGCAAAAAGCCTTTTTTATCCGAATCGATTGAATTCATATAGGCGGCAAAGGCATCCTTTTGATATTTTCTTGCCTGTAAAACGGCTTCATCGTCAATCTCTTTCAGCGTCGATTCATCGGCGAATTTTTGATCTAAAATCCACCGTCTGAATAAGGTATTGCAATCCGCCTCATGTTCCCAAGCCAACCGTTCCGCCGACTTATAACGTTCATGTGAACCCGATGCGGAATGGCCTTGTGGCTGGGTACATTCGATCACATGGACGAGGCAAGGAACAAATTCTTCTCGAGCTAATTTGGCCGCACGGCGATAGGCATCCACCAAACCCGGATAATCCCAGGCTTTGACTTGAAAAATTTCTAAGCCTTTTCCGTCTTCGTTTCGTTGAAAACCGGCCAATGCTTTTGAAATGGAAGATTTCGTCGTTTGAAATTCAATCGGGACCGAAATGCCGTAGCCGTCGTCCCAAACTGAAAAAATGATGGGCACTTGCAAAACCCCTGCCGCATTGATACACTCAAAATACATGCCCTCAGAGGTACTGGCATCGCCGATGGTTGTATAGCAAATTTCACGGCCGCCCTTAGAAAACAAGGTAGCATATTCGGCCAAATCTGGGCGTTCACGATATAATTTAGAGGCATAGGCTATGCCCAAAGCCCGGGGCGTTTGCCCGGCTGTGGAGGAAATACCGGCTACGGAATTCATCCGATTGGTTTGATCTATCCATTCTCCTTGGTCATCTAACCAGCGAGTAGCATGGTGATTGTTCATTTGTCGGCCCCCGGAATGCGGGTCGAATTGAATATCAGGATGCCCATATAATTGGGCAAAATACTGTGGCCAGGTTAAATCGCCGATGGCCACACCGATGGTCTGATCCCGGTAATAGCCAGAAATATAGTCACCTTCTTGCATGGAACGCGCCAAAGCGATTTGGCAAACTTCCTTTCCATCCCCGTAAATTCCAAATTTGGCACGTCCTGAGAAAACTTCTTTACGTACGATGAGGCTACACTGCCGACTAATGGCAGCTAATCGATAATCATCCAGCACCTTGGCTGCATCAAATGTACTCTCCGAAATAGAAAATGTATAGGAATTATGCGGAACCAAAGGCTGCTGGTTTAATTAAACGTGTAAAAATACAACAAAATTAGCATGAGCCAAAAACTCTAGCCCTTTAAAAAATAAAGGGCATTTCTTTTGTTCAATCTGCACATTGTTATAGATTTGTCACTCATTCAAATAAAAACAACGTTGACTCATGAAGAAGTTTTTAGGAATTCTCGCTTTAATCCTTGGCTTTGCATTTCAATCCAATGCACAAGGTGCTATCAAATTCAAATCTGAAAAACACGATTTTGGAAAAATCGTCGAAGGTACGCAAGCCGCTTATAGTTTCGAATTTACCAATACTGGCAAAGCGCCCGTGGTGATTTCAAATGTGCAACCTTCCTGCGGATGTACCACTCCAGAATGGACACGCGAACCCATTATGCCCGGAAAAACGGGTAAAGTAACGGCTTCGTATAACTCAGCAGGCCGACCAGGAAACTTCAATAAAACCATCACCGTCGTAAATAACGGCGAAGTTTCTCAAATCATCCTGACCATCCAAGGTTCCGTAGAACCGAAAAAATAGGAATCCAAAGAACTAGGAACCAGAGAACTAGGAACCAAAAAATAAGGCTTCCTTCAAAACCAAAAAAAGGACATCTCTTCACGAAATGTCCTTTTTTTTAACTCTCCGTCCACAGACTACAGAATTCGTACGACCGCCTTCGGAATTCGGATACCTAATCCCGATTCAACAATTTCTCCTTCGACTTATCCAACGAATTAATCCATCCCGCAATTTTCAATACATCTTTCGCAGGAATATGGCTCATCGGCGCCATCTCCGTCGCATAATCCGGCCAGTTTTGTGGATTCGGCTTATATACTAAATCCAAAATCTGCTTACTCGTATATCCTCGTTTCGCAATATCCTCATAGGAAGGCCCGATTAGCCTTTTATCTTTCGCATGGCAGGCTAAACACGTATGTTTTTTCAACAAAGCCATGACTTGCGCTTCCGAAACTAATTCCTTTTTGCCACCGACTTCCTTCACTTCCACCTCTACTTTTGCCTCCACGATTTTGGTGCTTTCATTGAGCACTAATTTATCCCCAGCCGGGATTTGATTCAAGGTGAAATAAGCTGTTTCGTGCAACAAAGGTTCGCCTTCTTCATTCAAAATACCCTTTAACACAATTTCATGAATGAAATATTGACGAATCCCGTCTAAGGAAATGCGCACCGTTTTCTTATCGGCCGAAACACTAATTCCTTTGATCTTCAAATCCTTCACATCGATAATCGGGCTTCCGTATTGATGGTGGTATTCATAAATATAGGACCGCAAGGCATAAGAGGCTGCATTTTTAACTGATTTCACATCCACCGGCTGCGTGAAATTAAGCTCAAAGCCATCCGGCTTCGCATGAATTTCATTGATCTCAAAAGGCGTTAACCCATTCCAAACCAAACGTTGCAAGCCAAAATCTGCCTTACCCGTCGAACCCCAACCCCGCGAGGTCATTCCCACAAACATACTTCCATCCAAGCCGAAACGCTCCCGCAAAATACCTGATTGGAAACCTTCGCGGTAATTGATACAAAAGCCCTGATAGACCCCATTCACTTTTTCCAAATACATCCGCATCACTTTGGATTGCCCTTGATCCGCCACGAAATATTGACCTGGGAATGGACTGAAACGTCCTTTGGTCGAATCCTGCACGATATCAGACGTTGAAATTCCCATGATCGCATGCGGGAACCAAACTGCCGGTAATTTTAAATTTTTGACTTTTTTCGCTGCCTCGAACATCGGCGCACTATTATCTGGAATCTCCTCTAGGGTCAATTTAAACGGGCTATTCGGCTCCTTGGCCCATTTCAAACCTCCTGGATTTCCAGCAAAATCACCCTTGGCCAAATGCGTCACCCGACCAGAACCCACCCAGTCACCTTGGTTTTCACCGTAAAAAATATCGCCCTCGTCATTGATGCTATAACCTGCAGGCGAACGAAGTCCAGCTGAAAGCGGCTCCAAGGTACCATCGGGCTTGATTTTAACTAACCAGCCGCGCCATTTGGAAAATTTACCTTCCCCGAAACCAATCCAAGCTAAATTCAAGGTCACTAACATATCGCCGTTTTTATCAAAAACTGGACCATACGTATATTCATGATAATTACCAGAAATTTCGAATTGGTAAATAGGCTCGTATAAATCCGCCACTCCATCCCGATCGGTATCGGTGATTTTGGTTAACTCGCCGCGTTGGGAACAATAGAATACCCCATCCTTATACGCCAATCCCAGGATTTCATGCAGGCCAGAAGCGAAGCGACGATAATAGGTTTGGTGACTATTTTTTTGATACGGATTTTCAACAATCCAAATTTCTCCTCGACGCGTACTTACCGCCAAGCGACCATCCGGCATCGTAGCTAATCCCCCGACTTCCAAATACAAATCTTGCGGAATCGGAAGCGTTTTGATTTCATAAAAATCTTGTTCGGTTTTTTTGCTTGGTTTTTGACCAAAAGCACCCAAAGAAACGATTAAAAAAAGGATGCTAAGCTGTAGTTTTATTGCCTTATTCATGATTACCAAATCAATTGATATGTGAAACTATTTCCTTGCACAGGTACGCGCACCTGCATGTTACCCGGGCCCGATTGTAAAATCAGTGCCGGCGTTTTTTCCCATTGTACATAATAACCAGATCCCTGCAAGGCGATTAAACCCGGACTGATTTCTGTGACATCGGGACTGTTGCCGATCACCGCCTCCACCATGGAAGCCATCGGACTCGTACCGACTAATTTCAGCGTTCTTTCCCATCCATTTCCTGATTTATTCGGATTCAAATGGTCCTCAACTACTAATTTCGCCGCGGGCCATTCGTAATAAAATACAGGACGACCATGCATAATCTTGTAACCCTTGTAAACTAATTGGGTCGAATCTCCTTGCATCTGACTACTCAAAACCAAAGGAAATTTACCATCCATCAGCACCGTTTGGCCCAAAGGCTCCGCGGTTTGAGGTTCTCCACGATCTTGCCACATTTGAGTCGCATTTAAAAAAGAGCCTTTCCAAGTTTGCAAAACCGCCCCTTGCTTCAAGTCATACGAATATGAAAGGCCAGTAGGGTCACCCACATGAATCACATACATTTTTTTCTTGCCACCATGAAAAGTAAAGGAACGCTGATACACCGGCTCTGACAAAGCTTTCACTTCAATCAAGCCCACCGCCTCTGGATCAGGTAAAGACGTACGATCGTGGAAAGCTACTTCATGTGCCCCAACGCGCTTTACAAAAACACCCAAGGCCTTAGGTCCCCAAGGAAAATCTTTCACGTGAATTAATTCAAAACGATGTTTACCAGCACTTAAATGAGTTTTCATCGTCACCTTGTCTGTATACCAATGGGCCCCAGAATTCAATTCTTTTCCATCAATTTTCAAAACACCCGAACCCGTCCAATGCGTTTGAAATTCGTATTCATCCGCCTCCGGCACATTCAAGTCAGCCACATAGTCAATTAAATAATCATTTCTTGCCTTGATTACCTTATGCGTTAAAGCAGCTAATTTCCCTTTTACAACAGGCACCGCCGCACCTATAACAGGTTCTGCAAATTTTCCTTCGTAATAATTGTACGTTATATTTGAAAGA
>Ga0209499_1000102_pt1 | contig 59327 bp, 41 predicted proteins | sample C_130208_EF_Meta_FD_187306 | JGI IMG/M metagenome (GOLD analysis project Ga0209499, IMG submission 187306) | Freshwater microbial communities from Lake Croche, Canada to study carbon cycling - C_130208_EF_MetaG (SPAdes) (version 2) | ecosystem: Environmental > Aquatic > Freshwater > Lake...
TTCGAGGTTGCAGGCCTCGCCCATCGCCATAATCGCATGATCAATAGCGGCCTGAGACAAACGTGCACGGCCAAGATTAGTGTGCAGGACGGTACCGGTAAGGTTAAAAAGGCGGCGCAAGGATGGTCTGCTGCGCTCCATCAACCCGCTTTGTACGGCGTCACAAATCTGAGGTTCTCCAAAAGGATGCTCGCCAAAGGCATCCCTATCGGCCCTATGCTGCGCCAAGACGGCACGAATGGTGTCCATCACCGCCGTGCGCCCATAGGCCTCGATCAGCGTTATGATCGCCGCGTACTGGGAAATGCGGTCTACCGAGGGATAGGGACTGTTCGATGGGCTGGACATGATACCTTGAACAAACGCGCTAGCGAGATGCCCTCACACACTGGCGCAGGACGTCCGGCAAGGCACGATAATAATGCCTACAGGGGAACGAAGCCTCAGAACGCCCCAATCCTCTCGCCCTTTGAGAGGTGTTGTACTCCAGACCTACACGCCACCTTGCTGGCCTTTCATTCGCTCTCCACTGTGGAGGTTTGCATACGCTGATGCTCAACGTAACGGCGTCGAAGAAAAAGGGTTCATCCAATGAAGCAACCTTATGTGCTGGCCATGGCAACCGCGATCGCGGCCGTCTTGGCAGCAGCAGCTTGGGCAGGAGAGGTTCCAACATCCGGCGTAGCGGCCAATGGTTCGCCGGGCTGGCATATGCAAAAGGGCTCCCCCGATCCGGTTGGGCGCACAATCGTCGATGCGGATGGCAAGGTCACCGTCATTCCGCGTCAGCCAGGTGTGGCTGGACCAGTGGGTGGCAATGTTCCCAACTGCTCGAAGTCGACCATTTGTACGCGTAAGGGCGGCCCAAACCGTCAGGTCAGCGACCGCGTCACATGGGACGAAACCATGGGCTATAGCTTCAGCTATCCATTCCATCTACCCCCCGGTCAGGGCGGTGCACCGGGCGTTGCAGTCGACTCCAAGGGCAATGTTTGGGTCGTTCAGCGCAAACCTGACGGCCAACCCCAACTGTTCAAGTTTGACAAGGATGCCAACCTTGTTGTGACCGTTCCAGCAGATGTGATCGGCTATCAGCAAAAGGCCCACGGCATCGCCGTTGATGCTCAGGACAATGTCTGGATCACCGATACCAACGGCGCCACGGCCATGCAGGTCAGCCCAGACGGAAAGTTGCTTCGCACCCTCGGCATCAAGGAAAAGCGCGGCGACTGGGACGAGAGCAAGGGCCAGCAACTGCTTTGGCAGCCTGTTTCCGTGGCCTTCGCGGCCAATGGCGACATGTATCTGGGTGAAGGTCATGCCAACGAAAGCCCGAACGATGTTGACTCAGCCGACCCGGTCAATGTCGTTGGTGCAGCGCGGGTCCTTCGCTTTGATAAGGATGGTAAGTTCATCGGCCAATGGTTTGGCGATGACCACGGCGCGGGCAAGTTTGGAGAGGTCCACGGCCTAGCTGTTGATCCAAAGTCCGGAGAGGTCTGGGTTGGCGATCGCGAGCAATATCGCGTCGTAATTTTCTCAGCCGAAGGCAAGTTCGTACGTACGATCCAGATGCGCAATCTGGTCTGCTCCATCGCCTTCGATCAAAAGGGCGAACCTTGGGTGGGAACAGGACAAGATGGCCAAGTGGTCAGGATCGACCGCACCGGCAAGGTGTTGGGCGCGGTTGGACGCGGGATGGGCATCGAGCCCGGGCAGTTTATTGAAGCGAACTATTTCGGCTTCGACAAGACTGGAACCCTCTATGTTGGTGACACCTCTATTGGCCGCATTGCCAAGATCAGCCCCCCGACCAAGAAGCGCTAATAGAAAAGGCGGCCTAGCGCAGACCTCTAGGCCGCCTATCCTCTTGATACCGCTAGGTCAGTTGGCCAGTTGCATCTTTTTGATATCGTTGTTGACCGTGTCGCCGACATAGATGGTCTTACCGTCGGGGGACATGGTCATGTAGTGGGCCTCGCCGAACTCGTCGGCCGCAAAGCCTTCTTGGCCGACCCAGCCCTGAATATTCCCGTTCCAGTCCAACTGCATGATCATGCCGTCTTGGCCTGTGGTCATCCAAAGCCGATTTTGCCTATCGATAAAGAGCCCGCAGATGAGGTTTTTCATCTGAATTTCACGCAGCGGCTTACCGTTCACGTCAAAGATCCGCATGACCTTGACCTCGCGGTCGCCGACCCAGACCTCACCCTTCTTGTTCACCACGATGGTGTGAATGGTCGCTGACGATCCATCAGCATGTTTCAGGCTCCAGGTGGTGATGAACTTGCCGGTCTTATCAAATCGGACCACACGCGGGTCCGGTCCGCCATGGCCCGTGGAGACGAAAATATCGCCGTTCGGGGCAAAGGCGACGTCGGTGGGCTGGTTGAACAGATGATCGCCCTTTGTCTCATCCCAAGTTCCAACCTTGCCCGAGGTACCAAGGGTCATCAGCACTTCACCGGTTGGCCGAACCTTGACGACGGTGCTGCACTGCTGATCGGTGATCCAGATATTGTCGTCCGCGTCGACGCGCATGCCGTGCGGGCGTGAGACAAGGTTGGGGTCGATATTGCGGATCAGCCGGTTGTCCGGGCTATATTCCAAGATCTGGAACATCGGCATCCGCTGATTAACGATCAGATTGCCATTTTTAAGCAGGCCAACACCGTTCACATTGGCAAAGCCGATGGTGCCTTGAGGAGGCTGCGGCGATTCCACAAATTTATAGTTCAGGCGCGGAGCATCGGGAATGACGGTCCCGCGCGTCGCAATACCGGCAGCGCCCAAGGTGCTAGAACCGGTTCGCGCAGGGGCCGCAGCAGCAATCGGGCCAGTTGCGATCGCTGCGGCTGCCACAGTTGCACCCGCCCCATAGATCGTCGCGGGCGGACCTGCGGGCTGAACTTCGCCATAGCGCGTGAGCTGGTTACAGGCCGGTCCCGCTCCTGAATCAGTACCGCGCGGATTGGGCATATTGGGCGCTCGAAGTGGGCGCGCTTGCGGAACGGCAGGCGCGGCGCTAGGCGCTGAACTGGCATTGGGCACGTCCTGGGCAATGGCCATCGAGGAGGTTGCCAGTCCCAATACAATCAACAGGCTTATAGATTTCATGCGCTCATCTCCCCGTATATCCCGGCGCGGCAAAGGGCTTCAGCCCCGGAACTTTGGACCTTAGGTTAGGCAGGCTATCACCGCCGAGCAATCTGAGCCGGGCCTATCGCCCAAACCATCTCTCACTCTGTGATGGCTCGCACCCATATTGGACCCCAGACAAAGAAAAGCGCCGCTCTTGGGGAAAGAGCGGCGCTGAAGCCCTTAAGATGATCTGTCCGATCCGAGCAGATCACCTTGTTGGGATTTAGAATGACGCGCGAAGCGTCACGTCGATCGTCCGTCCAAACGGCGACGCCAGAGCGGGGAAATAACCCGTTGCGTCGTTGTAGAACGGAGGTTCCTTGTCCATGACATTGGCAGCACGGATCTGAATGGTTGAACCCTTGGTCGGACCAAAGGCTGGCAAGGCATAGGAGCCCACCAGATCGAGGGTCGTAAAGGCCTTCACCTCTTGGAACGGCGTAATCGTGGTGTTTTGGAACGTGCTGACATAGTTGGCTTGAGCCGACAGCGTGATGTTGTCTTTGTTCCAAACGGTGCGGAACACGGCCTTCCATTTCGGTGCATCCGATGTACCGAGACGCGAGGTGAACGCCGTGCCTGGAACAACCTGCTGAGCATATTTGGTCTGATTGTTGGCGTTGGCGCTGAAGTTGAACGTACCGAACTTTTCGGTGCTCAAACGATAGGAGGCGTCATAGTCAACGCCTGCGATCTCACGAACGCCCAGATTGATAGCGAAGGAGTTGAACAGCATGTCGTAGCTTGTCGTGATCGGCGCCTGTGGCGGGGCCATCTTAATGGCCGCGTCGATCTGAGCCTGCGTTGGGTGAATGATCCGCGAGTTGACGAAGGCCGCATTGGTAACGACGTCCGCACGGGTCGGTTTGTAGATCAGGTTGCTATAGTCAACGTGATAATAGTTCACCGACATACGCAGTCCGGGAATGAAGGCTGGCGCAAACTCGCCGCCCACCGAATAGGTCTTGGCCTGCTCCGGCGTCAGGTTCGGGTTACCGCCGCCGAGGTTATAGATGTTGATGGTGCCAAGCTTTTCACCCGTGGTGGCCACCGTCAGGTTGGTCGCCGTATTGGGCTGAGGCACACCGAAGATGCTGGTGATCATACCGATATTTGGCACGGCGAAGGACGTGCCGTACGATGCGTGCAGCGAGAGACTATCGATCGGTGACCAGACAACGCCGTATTTTGGGTTGCTCGCTCCGCCAAGCTTTTCATAGTTGTCGTAACGATCCGACAGCGACAGAACCAGGCTCTTGACGCCGGGAACGGCATTATCCGGTCCAACCAGTGGAATGTTCAATTCCGCAAATACGGCTGAAACAGAGCGGCTGATATTGTCGTTGCGGACCAGCAACAGGTTTGGTCCTGGCGAACCGGCCGTTTGCAACTGGATAGCCGTTTCACCGCGATAGTCCGCACCAAAGGCCGCGCGAACCTCACCGCCTGGCAGCTTGAACAGCGTACCATCAGCCTTGACCTGCAGTTCTTGCATCCGCTGGCTGGACTTGTTGATCTGCGAATAGTTGTTGTTGATCTGCGCCAAGACGGAAGGATCGTTATCAGCGGCCTGACCGAAAGGGTTCAAGGCCGTCGCCTTGGTCGTGCCATTGGCCAGACGTTGAGCCGCCAGCAGATCCAGCTCCGGGTCACTGTTGTAGTCATTGGTCTTGGAGGCGTGAACCATCACGTTACCGCGCCAGCCCTTGCCAAGATCAATATCGGCGCCGCCAGTAACTGCGAGAAGCTTGGCATATTGAACGCCGACAACGCCGGGGAACAGGCCTTGGGCACTGCGGGTTAAACTCAGGCTAGAGGCAGTAACACCTGCTGGCAGCATGAAATAAGGGTTCGTGCTTGGGACCGTCAGGTTCAGCGCTTTCTGGGTGCCCAGACGAAGGGTGTCGTATTTCGAATAGTTCACCTCCGTCCAAAGCTCGACCGTATCCGTAACCTTTTGGCGAGCGGTGACAAGGAAGGCATCACGCTTGCCGTCTGGAATGACCTTGGTCTCGTTCAGGACGCCGCAGATGTTCTTACCAAGCGTCATGGCGGGATAAGCATAGGTCTTACCCGCTACGGTAACGTTTGGCGTTAAGCAGGTGGTGCCGCGCAGATCGCGGCCGCCCAGGCTGGTCAGGTTGCCGCCAAGAGCGAGGCGGGGAATTTCAACGTTCAAAGGCGACTTGTTCTCGGAGTGCTCATAGGCAGCCATGATGCTGCCGCCTTCCCAAGTGTGGCCCCCAAGGAGACCAAAATCGCGCTTCTCGTATCGCGTGTCGTTAAAGCCGTAGGTGGCGGACGCCTCGATGCCTTCGAAATTTTTGCGGTAGATGAAGTTAACCACGCCTGCGACGGCGTCAGAGCCATAAACTGCTGAGCTACCATCTGCGACGACTTCAACGCGCTGAAGCGCAATAACCGGGATGCTGGAGGGGTCTGGGAATACCGCTTCACCACCCGTCGGGGCCATGCGGTGACCATTGAACAGGGTCAAGGTCGCATAGATACCCAGATTGTGAATGTTGGGCTGGAAGCCTGCGGTGCGGAAGCGGTTGGAGGTCGACTGCTCGGCATTGGCACCGAAGTTACCCAACTGCGGGATCGACGACATCAATTCCTTGACGTTGGCAGGAGCCTGCGTCGCGATCGTATCACGGGTCACGCCGATCAAGGCCGATCCAACCGGCGCAACGCCGCGAATGCTTGAACCCGTGACGATGATTTCTTCTACAGCAGGCTCGTCTGCAGCAGGAGCCTTATCCGCTGCAAAGGCCATATGCGGCGCAGCAAAAAGTGCCACTGCGGCTGTTGAGCTGAGAAGAAAGGCGCGTGGACCATTCAAGGACGCATGGCCCGAATTCAGGTGTTTAGACATAGTTTTCTCCCTACCCCGCCTGCGTTTGCGCAGGTTCAATTTCCAAAAGGTCCATTCAAATCGTTTGACCGCAAATCCAACCCCTTCGCCCCCTCGGCCGAAAAGTGGTTAAATTTCAATAGCTACCGGTCGAACGGGCTCGATAGACCTCTCTGACGTTCGTTATTATGCTTCGAGATGTCAAAAAAAGGATACAGAGGCTGCAACCTCGCACAGCCACCGGCTCTCACTCTTTGAGAACAGGCCGCGCACCACAGGTACGCCTCTCATTCTATGAGCATCGGGACCTATGGCACGCTAGCATTCGCTGCTCAGCTGGCGTTGGAAAGGTTATGAAATGCCGTTCGAGACTGAGGAATTGTGAATGCGCCATTGTCTGCAAGCATCGGTTCGGCCCATTCGACACCTATTGATCGGCTTTGGGCTCGCACTCGCTCTTCAATCTCAAAATGCGACGGCGCAAACTCCACCGATGCGTCAAGAGGCTCCCATTCCAACCACCCTCTCGGCACAAACAGGGCCGCAGATCTTCAACGGCACCTGCTCAGGCTGTCATGGGAAAACCCTAGCCGATGAACGCGGGCCAAGCCTGCTGAGCGAACGGTTGCTATCTGCCAGCGATGGGGTTTTGGCGGGGAAGATCGCGAAGGGTGCCGCCGCCAACGGAATGCCGGCCTTTGAGAGCGTCTATAGTGAAGGCCAAATTTCCCAAGTCGTGGCCTATATGCGCCTGCAGGCCGCGACCCTTAAGGGCAAGCCAACCTTCGTAGCGGACCCCGATGGTCAGATCATAAAAAGCCAAAAACAGACCTTTAAACTCGAAGTCATCGCCCGGGGGCTCGACACCCCTTGGGGTCTCAGCTTCCTGCCCGATGGCCGCATGTTAGTCACCGAACGCGCCGGGCGGCTGCGGATCATCGGTAAGGACGGCAAGCTCGCGCCGGAACCCGTCGCTGGAACCCCCACGCCTTGGGTCCGCCAAGATGGGGGCATGCTGGATGTGGCCGTCCACCCACAATATTCAAAAAACGGCTGGATCTATCTTTCCTATGCTGAACTCGCGCCGGGGGCCGTCCCACCCCCTCCCCCAGCGCCAGGCACGTCGCCCTTTCGCGCGCCGAACGCGCCATCGATGACGATTCTGGTGCGCGGCAAGATCCACAACAATCAATGGGTCGATAGCCAAGAGATTTTCCGCGCACCAACGGCGCTCTACACCACGAGCGGTGCACATTACGGGTCACGCTTTCTGTTCGATCAGAAGGGTCACCTGTTTTACACGCTGGGTGAACGCGGCGAGATGAAGAACGCGCAGGATCTGTCTAGTCCGCTGGGCAAGATCCACCGCGTTAATGATGACGGCTCAGTCCCTGCCGACAATCCGTTCGTCAAGACGCCCGGCGCGATACCGACCATTTGGAGCTACGGCCATCGCAACCCGCAGGGTTTGGCTTGGAATCCCGTCACCGGCCAACTTTGGGAATCTGAACATGGGCCCACAGGCGGGGATGAGATAAACATCATCGAGCCTGGGAAAAACTATGGCTGGGGCGTGATCTCGATGGGGATCCAACCGGGCATCACCAAAACCCACGAGGTCGGCATGGAACAGCCGATTGTCTATTACACTCCAACCTTGGCCCCGAGCGGCATCAACTTCTATTCTGGGACGCGATATCCGGGTTGGAAAAACAATCTGTTTGTCGCGGCCCTCGCTGGCCAACAACTGCTGAGACTGGAAACCAAAGGTCGCCAAGTCGTGGCGCAAGAAACTCTTTTCGATCAGTTCGGTCGCACGCGCACCGTCGTTCAGGGGCCGGATGGTTTGCTCTACATCCTCCTGCAGGTCCCGACAGGGTCGGGCACAGGCCTGAGCCTATCGGCACCAACACCAGGCATGGTTATCCGGCTCGTGCCGACAAAATAGCCCCATTTTTGCGATTTTAGACCGCGATCTTGGCCCTCTAACGGTAGCCCACGCTTGCCTATTCATCGAAGGCGCGGCATCACAGCGCGATAGAGTAAGATCTTGCCCGCGCGCGGGCCGCAAAGATTGGGTTGCGCCATTAAAAACCGTCAGCAGACCAAGCCAGCCACCATCAAAGAAGTGGCCAAAGAACTCGGCCTGTCGGTCGCGACCATATCGCGGGCGCTTATTCATCCTGAGCTGTTGAAAAATGATACTCGGGTTCGAGTTCTGGCGGCGATTGAACGGCTGGGTTACCAACCCAATCTCATGGCCCGCGATCTAAGACTACGCGAAAGTCGGCTCATTTTTGTTGTCGTGCCAAGCCTTAGTCCATTTTTTCTCGAAGTGTTTCGAGGGGTTGAACGGGCTGCCCGCGAATGCGGTTACATGGTTCTTATGGGCCATACCGAGCGCGACCCAGACCGCGAAAAACTATTTCTTGATCAGGTCGCAAGCCGCCGCGCCGATGGCATCATATTGGTGACGAGCGCCGATGCCTGCGCCTTGGCAGATAGCAAGCGTCGGATCCCGCCAATCGTCGCTGCGCTAGAAACGATAGACAACCAAGATTTGCCGACCGTACGGGTCGATCACAATCAAGCCGCCTTCGATGCGACCAATCACCTTCTATCACTCGGCCATACCAAAATTGCACATATTGGCGGTCCTCCCTTGGCACCGATGGCTATCCATCGGCGCCAAGGCTTCGAACGCGCCCTAGCGGCAGCCGGACTTGACCCCTTTGGTCTGCCCTGCCCTGCAGGTAATTTTACAACGGCTTTTGGTGAAGAGGGCATGCAATTGCTGCTCGATCACAGCCCGCGTCCAACGGCTGTCTTCGCAGCCAATGACGAAATCGCAGTTGGCGCTATTCAAACGATCAAACGGGCGGGCCTAACGGTTGGCAAAGACATTTCCGTCATCGGTTATGATGATCAGCGCATTGCCTCGCTTTATGATCCACCGCTCACAACCATTCGGGTGCCAACCGAAGAGCTTGGCTATCAATCGATGCTAAAGTTGAACGCAGTTCTTAAGGACGAGGTGATTATTCGCGACGTGGTGTTGCCCACAACGCTGGTTGTGCGGTCGACAACCGGACCCGCCACACAAAGCCTAGGCAGCAATCGCGAGCACTAGGGCGTTTCGCACCTTCTAATATAGGAGACACTAGCGCACTCTTGACACTGCCCCCGCTCTCACATGATAACGATTACATAAATAGTTCCGAATGGAATCGACGGGTAGGAAACGGTCGTGGATCACAGAGTCACTCTGTCGCCATTGCGCTTCGGGCCCTGCGGTTTTGAAAGCAAGGCGAGGAATTCGATGAAAAAGTCCTTACGGACCGCGCTGGTCTCCGGTGCCGTGGCATTGGCCACAATGGTCTCAATCACCCCTTCAGCTCAGGCCCAAACAAAGCCGACCGCCGTGGCGGCCAATGAGCTATCGGTCCTGCGGCTAGACCCCGCTTTGGACTCCATCATCGCGCCGGGAACCGTGATCGAGAAGGTTGCGGGCGGATTTGGCTTCGTCGAAGGTCCACTTTGGACCTATGGCGAACTTTGGTTCTCCGACCTGACGGGCAACAAGCTCTATGCTTTGGGTAAGGACGGAAAGGTTCGTTTGCTTTTGGATAAGTCCGGCGGTCTTCAAAACCCACCTGCCGGTGCTTTCCAAGGCTCCAACGGGTCCGTTGTAGACAAGGACGGGTCTGTTCTGATGGGGCAACATGGCGCGCGCCGCATTGTTCGCGTGACAAAGGATATGAAGGTGACGCCCTTCGTCGAGAAATTCGAAGGCAAACGCCTCAATAGCCCCAACGATATGATTTTCGCGTCTGACGGTTCGCTTTGGATCACCGATCCTCCATACGGGATGTTGGGCCAAGACAAGGACCCAGCGAAAGAAGCACCGTTCAATGCCGTCTATCGCTATGCCGATGGAAAGCTAAAGGCCGTGATCACCGACCTGCCGCGCCCAAATGGCATTGGCTTCTCCCCGGATGGCAAGACGCTCTACATCTCGAACTGTGAACCTGAGATGTTCGTCAATGCCTATGACGTCGCTGCGGACGGAACGGTTTCCAATCAGCGCCGCTTCATCACCTATCCTGGTCCCAATCCAACCGACGTGCCCGACGGCCTAAAGGTCGACAGTAAGGGCAATCTCTGGACCTCAGGGCCAGGGGGCATCCGCATTATCAGTCCCGCCGGTAAGGTCCTGGGCCAGATCAAGACCCCTGACCGCGCGCAAGCTAATCTGGCTTGGGGCGGCGCAGACCAAATGACCGCCTACATCATGGGCGCAGGCAATGTGTACCGCATCAAACTCGCCATGCCTGGCGAAAAGCCGCTTTACAGCAACTAATCACAGGACAAGGGAGTCATGCCTATGAACCGCCGCAACGCTCTGAAGTCGGCCGCCGCCGTAGCCTTTGCCGCCGCCGGACTGGCCAGCAAAGCTGGTGCCCAGACCACCAAATCCTCGGGCAAGCTGCCGATCGTGCTCTATTGCGACCTTAAGGTTGATCCAGCCCGTCAGCAGGAGATGCTCGATCACTTCCACAACAGGTTCAAACCTGCTGGCGCGAAGTTCGAAGGCTTTATCGATCTGAAGATGCTTAAGCTGCGCACCCTGATTCAAGGCGACAAGCTGCCAGAAGGTGTCACCTATCGCTTCCAGTTGACCTATCAGAACGAAGAGCTTCGTCAGAAGTGGATCGCCTCGAAGGTCCATGCCGATCTTTGGCCTGGCATTGAGAACACCCTGACGGACAAGAACTTCCACGTCTCCTTGTTCGACGAAGTCTAACAACCGCCTCACGCTTGAAGGAGGGGAGCCATGGCTGCCGTCAAAAACGTCAAGAACGTCCGCTGGATTTTGGTGTTCTGGATGTTCGTGGTTGCGGCCGTGTCCTATCTGGACCGCAACAATATCTCGATCGCTGCCTCGACGATCCAAAAGGAATTTGGGCTCAGTAATCTTCAACTGGGCGGCGTGTTCAGCGCCTTCGTCATGGGTTATGCCTTTAGCCAGCCCATTGCCGGTCGCATTGCCGACCGTTTTGGGCCCTATCGGGTTATTGCTGTCGGCATTGTTTGGTGGAGCGTCTTTACCAGCCTCACCGCCTTGACCCCTTCGGGTTATAGCTGGTCGCTTGTTGCGCTGATGGGTGTGCGGTTCTTGCTCGGCATTGGCGAGTCCGTGATTTTCCCCGCCAGCAACCGACTGGTCGCGGCTTGGTCACCAAGCCAAGAGCGCGGCCTGGCCAACGGTCTGATTTTTGCTGGCGTCGGGATTGGTGCGGGAATCGCCCCGCCTCTGATCACCTATATTCTCCTCAAACATGACTGGCATTGGGCCTTCTATATCAGCGCTCTCATCGGCCTTTTGGTGTTGGTTTGCTGGCTGGCTATCGTTCGCGACCGTCCAGAAGACCATCCGTGGGTAAGTGCGCAAGAGGCAGAGTTTATCCGCAAAGGCACCCAGGTTGGGGCTGTTAAGACCCTGCCTGTATCATGGATGAAGATCGTCAAGGACCGCCAGGTCGCCCTGCTGACCTTGAGCTACTTCACCTATGGATATGTCGCCTACATATTTTTCACATGGTTTTTCAAATATCTATCGGCTGTTCGCGGGTTAGATTTGAAGGCTAGCGCGATTTACGGAATGTTACCGTTCATGGCGATGGCCGTCTGTTCGCCCTTGGGCGGCATGTTGGCGGACTATTTGACCCCGCGCTTTGGCAAACGGGTCGGACGCTGCTGGACCGCCGCCTTTGCGCTTCTTTTGGCCGCTGTCTTTGTCGCCTGCGCCACTCAAGTGGCCGATGCGCGGATCGCCAGCCTATTTCTAGCGGGCGGGGCCGGTGCGCTCTACCTGTCTCAAAGCGCCTATTGGACCATCACCGCCGAGATGGGCGGTGGGTCCGCAGGGTCAGTGTCCGGCGTCATGAATATGGGCAATCAGATCGGCGGGGTGATTACCGCATCACTGACGCCCCTATTGGCTGACCGTTTTGGTTGGGCCACATCCTTTATCTTTGCCGCGGCCCTTTGCGCGGTCGGGGCGGTGGCGTGGCTGTTTATCGATCCTGATCATAAGCTCGTTGTTGATCCCGCCTGACGGCCCTTTGAACAGACTGAGCCGTAAGTGGAGACCCTCTGATGAAGTGCGCAAACGCTATATTGCCCCTCGCCCTGATCCTTGCAGCTGCGAGCACATCTGTGATTGCTCAGAGTGCGACGGACTGGTCCCACTATGGCTATGACGCCGGTGGCACTCGGTTTTCGCCGCTGAAGCAGATCACGCCGGCCAATGTCGGTCATCTCAAGCTGACTTGGCACTACGATATGCGCCCCGCGGGAGTGGCCAAACCTGACCCCAAGGTGCTTGAAGCGCGCGCTCAGCAGGCTTGGAATGGGCAGACCGGCATACGCGCCATGCCTATGCCCGGCGGGATCGTCACGGCAAACGCACCCAGCGGCGGTGCAGCCGCAGGACCGCCCCTGCCCCCGACCTCGGCCAGTGAATTCACGCCCATCGTGGTCAATGGAACCATGTTCCTTGGCACACCCTTTGGCCGCGTCGTTGCGTTAGATCCCGTCACGGGTAAGGAAAAGTGGACCTTTCAGCTCCCAAATAACGAGCCGATTGCCTCCGCCCGCGCGATCCGTGGGTTCCACTACTGGCCCGGCGACCGTAAAAATGGCCCTCGGCTGGTCATTGTTACCGTCAATATGAAGCTGTTCACGCTCGATCCGGCCAGCGGTAAGATCAACAGCGCCTATGGGCAAGAGGGCGTCTTAAACCTGCGCACACCCGACGTGATGGGTGCGTTCCCAAGCGGCCAGCTTGGCGGCAATGCCTTCCCCGTGATGTATAAGAACATCATTATCGTTGGCTCTCGCGGCCAAGAAAACCCTCCCAAGGGACCGCGCGGTGATGTTCGCGGCATTGATATCCTGACCGGCCAGACCTTGTGGAAGTTCAATTCCATTCCCGAGCCGGGTGAGCCCAATTTTGGGTCCTGGCAAGGTGAAAACTGGAAAGATCGCGCCGGTGTAAATACCTGGAACATGCTAACCGTTGATGAGGCGCGCGCCATTGTCTACCTGCCCTTCGCCGCCCCGGCCTATGACCGCGATGGCCGCGACCGCGTAGGCGATGGCCTTTATGGTAATTCTCTGGTGGCCGTTAATGCGGCGACGGGAAAATATCTCTGGCACTTCCAAACCGTTCACCACGACATTTGGGACGAGGACCTTCCAGCGGCCCCAACCCTTCTGGACGTCAAGCGCGATGGCAAGTTGATCCCAGCAGTGGCCGCCATGAACAAGACCGGCATCCTGTTCATCCTCGATAGGGTGACTGGAAAGCCACTGTTTGACGTTGTGGAAACACCTGTTCCGAGCAGCAATCTGCCCGGTGAGGTCCCATCCCCGACGCAGCCTATTGCGGCCAAGCCCGTCCAACTGGCCCGCGCCAGTATCGACCTTCAAACCGACATTTCGGATGTCACACCGGAACATGAGGCCTGGTGTAAAAAGTGGGTGGCTGACAACCGAATGGTTGGAACCAAACGCTATCAACCCATCGGTTTCAATCAAGTCACAGTCATATTTCCGGGCAGCGGCGGCGGCGTCAACTATGGCGGCGGCGCGTTCGATAGGGCCAATGGCAACTACCTGATTAACATCACCAACCAAGGCAGCGTAGCGATCCTCGCCTATGCTCCCGACGGCAAGCTGGTGTCCGCGACCTCTGGCAATAGCTGGTTCTCCGATGTTCGCAATGGTGGCCTGCCTTGCCAAAAGGGACCATGGGGCGAGTTGATTGCCATCAATGTCAGCACAGGCGACATTGCTTGGCGCAGCACCCTGGGTGTTACCGATACCCTACCCGCAGACAAGCAACTCACTGGGCGGCCCAATATCGGCGGCCCGATTGTGACAGCCGGTGGATTGGTCTTTATCGCGGCGACTGATGATAAGCGGTTCCGCGCCTTTGACGCGAAATCCGGCAAGCTTGCTTGGGAAACGCGTCTTGAGGCCTCCGGACATACCACGCCCCTTACCTACCGCGGCTCTGATGGCAAACAATATGTCTCGCTTATCGCCACCGGAGGATCCTACCTTGGATCTCCTGCGACCAGCGACTATCTGGTCACCTATGCCCTGAAATAGGCCTTCACGACGGAGTTCGTCTTGTCAGTTTCTCGTATTTTTCTCGTCGCCGGTATAGCATCCGCCTTCATCACTATGGCCGCAGTTGCAGCCCCCTCGCCTAGCGCCGCCCCAACCTCTGCTGCGCAGGCTCCTGCTCCAAAAGCCGCGCAGACTTCATCTGCAACCGCGCGGTCGGGGGCTGAGATTTTGGAAACCAACTGCGCGGCTTGCCACGACACGGGCGTAATCACGGCAACGCCCCATACGGCTGAAGATTGGCCCGTCGTGGTCCAACGCATGATCGGCAATGGCGCAAATCTTTCGCCTGACGATCGCGCGACCTTAGAGGCCTACCTCATCAATACCTATTCCACACCCCATTAGCCCCAACCCCGTCAAAGGACCGCGCGATGAAAAAGCTATTAGCATCTATGGTGTTAGCGGCCTTGGCCACGAGCGTCAGCGCCCAGACTCCGCCTACGGCCCAGAGCTCACCTGCGCCTTTGACGGCAAACCCGGCTTCAACCCCTGCGCCCACTCTGGTTCGTGAACCGCCGTCCAATCTACAGATGGGCATTGATGTCGATCGCTTCATCGGCGATCCGGCCAAGTCGATCACCCGCATCTCGCGCGAAACCATTATGACGCGGAACATACTGACCGCCGGCGATCCTGAGAAGCCGGGCCGGGCAGGTGCTGTCCTACGCTACCGCAAGGAAGTGGTGCTGGGCACAATGCAGGCCGGAGAGGCTACCCCCCTATCGACCCTGCCCGAGCAACAGGTGATCTATGTCAAGGGCGGTCAAGGGCGCATTGATGACGGAACCCAATATTGGGATTTGAAAGATGGCCTGGTCATTCTCATTCCCCCTAATCGGCCACACCGTCTGACCAATACCGGAACCGCACCGCTGAAGATGATTATGATGTCAGCCATTCCTCGGGCTGGTGTGACCTCTGTTCCCGGCATTTTGGTGCGTGACGTCAGCAAGATCCTCTATATCGAACAAGGGGTTCACTGGACAAACCTCTCCAAGTCCCCCCTGTCTGATGCAGGCGAACGCTTCTTAATCGTCTATATGGGGCCGCACAGTATCGCTGGGCCGCACGCCCATACGCCCGAAACAGAAGAGGGCTGGGTGAAGATCACTGATGGCCCTGCCCTGATGCAATTGGGCAGTGAGATCCGCCCCTGGAACGCCGATGTTGGCCTTTTGTCGCCCAACAATAGTCAGACCGTCCACGCCGCGATCAATTTGAGTGATGAGGTTCAGGCTTGGTTCTATTTCCAAGGCATGGGTCCAAATTCACCGCCGCCACCTGGGCCGGCGCCAGCTCCGACAAATGGCCGCCCTCCGGTAAACCCCGCTATTCCCAAATCTGCTGTTGATGCGACCATACCGGGAAAGCCTCTGGTCGTTGCATCGAACGCCCACAGATAGGGCTGTTTTTGGTCTCGCCACCGCGCTAGTGGAGGCTTTCTAGGGCGCGGATTGAACGGGTCTGTGACCTTTTCATCTCGCTCGTCAATTTAACGCGAATCTATTCGCCAGGGTTAAAAACCAGCACCAAAACGGGATTGACAACGATTACATTTCTCTAGAATGTTGTCGTAATAAAGACATAAATGTCACCAAGGGGTGGGAAATGAAAACGATTTCAACCAGTCGATTGCTGCTAATGAGCGCCAGTGTCATGGCGATTGGAACTCAAGCCTTTGCTCAAACTGCAGAGCAAAAGCCGACGGACGTGCAAGAAATTGTCGTGACGGGTTCGCGCATCGTACGTAACGGTTACAGCGCGCCAACCCCCATAACTGTGGCCACCGTTGAACAGCTGCAGGCGACCACCCCTTCCAACATTCCAGACGCCCTAAACAAGCTCCCAGCCTTCTCAGGCTCGCGTGGTCAACAGTCGCTCGGCAATGGCGCTAGCCCAAACCAAGGCAACTACCTCAACCTGCGCGCCTTCGGCATCGAGCGGACCCTGGTCCTTCTCGACGGGCGCCGCGTCCCTTCAAGCAACATCGCGGGCAATGTCGATACTAACACCCTCCCCCAGTTGCTGGTCCAGCGCGTCGATATCGTCACAGGCGGCGCTTCTGCTGTCTATGGCTCTGACGCCGTGACCGGTGTCATCAATTTCGTCCTCGACAAGAAGTTTACTGGCCTTAAGGGCGTGGTTCAGGGCGGCATCTCGGCCCAGAACGACGATCGCTCTTGGCGCGGCGGCCTTGCCGGTGGGGCAGATGTCTTCGATCGCGGGCACGTGATCTGGAGCGTCGAGCATTATCAGTCCGACGGCATCAAATCCAAATATGACCGCCCCCTTGGCGCGGGCATCTATCAAGAAGCCGGCAAGGGTACTGCGGCTTCGCCGTTCGTGACAGTAGCAAACGGCCGCGTGTCTAACACCAGCTTTGGCGGCCTGATCACCACGGGTCCCTTCGCTGGCCAGATGTTTATGCCCGATGGCACCCTTGCAAAGTTCAACGCCGGTACCGCAACGGGCAACACCAACCTTTCCAGCGGCGGCGATGGCGGCTATGTGATCGGCAATGCCCTGCTCGCCCGCCTGCGGACCGACCAGTTCTTTGGCCGTTTCGAATATGAGTTCAGCCCAAAGGTCACCGGTTTCATCCAAGCAGCGGCCGGTGAAGCCCGCACTGTCTATCGCGGGCAAAACGAGTCGCGCGCGGCCGGCGGTGCCAACGCCATCAACATCTACAGCGGCAACGCCTTCCTTCCCGCCAATGTGCAGGCCGGGCTAGACGCAGCCAAGGTCGCCTCGTTCAACCTCGGTCGCTACAACAGCGACTTTGGTAATGCGATCGAGATGGATGCCCTGACCACGGGCTTACAGTTGACCATGGGTCTGCAGGGCAAGTATGACGACAAATGGAATTGGGAAGGATATTACACCCACGGCGAAGGCCGCGTACGTCTGCCCTCGCGCTATAACGTCAACAATCCCCGCTTCTATGCCGCGATCGACGCGGTCAAAGATGCCAGCGGAAACATCGTCTGCCGCGTGACCATCACCAACCCAGGCCTCTATCCTGGTTGCGTGCCAATGAACCTGTTCGGTGATGGTCGCCCATCCAAGGCCGCCATGAACTATATCTTTGGAACCACTCAGTTCCAGACTACCAATCGCATCGACGATGTGGCCTTCAACGTCTCAGGTGACGTGTTCAGCACCTGGGCCGGGCCGGTCTCGGTCGCTGCAGGCTATGAATATCGCTCACAGAGCATGGTCCAGTCGACCAGCGACAATCCAAACACCCGCCCCGACTTCACGGGCCTGCGCGGACCGTTCACCACGGGCACGCAAGTTTGGACCCGCAACGTGGTTGCTCCCGCTAGCGGCTCCAACACCGTTTGGGAAATGAACGCTGAAACGGCGGTTCCGCTGCTCAAAGACGTGTTCTTGGCTAAGAACCTGGAACTCAACGGGGCCTATCGCTACACCGACTATAAGACCAGCGGCGTTGCCAAGACTTGGAAGGTTGGCCTGAACTATAGCCCCTTCGAAGATCTGCGGTTCCGTTTGGTCCGGTCACGCGACATTCGGGCGCCGACACTGAACGATCTCTATGCAGGCAAGTCGCTGTCGATCACCGGCTATACCGATCTGCACACGGGCGTTGCGGGCTTTACCAACACCTCTAGCCAAGGCAACCCGAACCTGGTGCCAGAAGTGGCCGACACTGATGTCGCCGGCCTCGTCTATCAGCCCCATTGGCTGCCCCGGTTCAATATTTCGGTCGACTATTATAATATCGTCATCGCAAACGCGATCGGTAGCGTCGGCGGCAATAATACGGCCACCCAGCAAGAGTGCGAGCGGTCAAATGGTGCCAGTACGCTTTGCTCGCTCTATGTTCGTCCCCTGCCCTTCAGTGATCGCTCAGCGGCCAACTATCCAACGACGATCTTGAACCAGAGCCTAAACATCGCCAACACCTACACCCATGGTGTTGACGTTGAGACGAGCTACAACTTCGCTCTGGCCGACATTGCAGCGCCACTCGCCGGTAACGTCGATATGCGTCTGCTGGTCTCCCATCAGCCGGTTATCAAGTCGCGGGCCCTGCCGACGGCTGTAACCCTAAACCAAGCCGGTGCCGCTAGCTTGGGCCCTGGCTCGCCAGCGCCTGCAGAATATCGCGTTAATCTCTCGCTGGGGTACAAGCTCGACAAGCTTTCGACCAACCTGACCTTCCGTCACTGGACCGAACTGCATCCGAGCTCAAACCCAACTCTGGTCTATTCGGACCCGAACATTCCAGCGATCACCTATGTCGACTTGAACGTCAGCTATGACGTGGCTTGGCGCGACCATGCAGGATCCCTGTTCCTGACCGTCACCAACCTGACCGACCAAGATGCCCCGCTCTATGCGTCGACATCCTTCACCGGCAACCCAGGTTTCGCCTATCCAACGCCCTATGGCTATGACGTGATCGGTCGTTACTTCACGACCGGTCTACGCTTTAAGTTCTAAGGTTCAGAGACCCGCATCGGTTAGGCTGATGCGGGTCTTTTCTTTTGACGAGCAGGCTATCTTTGGAGATGTAGGGGTCAGATGAGCCGTTTTCCCATCCTAATGCTCGGACTTCTATCACCCGCTATGGCCTTGGCCCAAACACCACCCACTGCGCCCCGGCCACCTGCCCCCGACCCCGTTGATATGGTCGATGTCAGCGCCCGCCTAGCCAGTGCACCCCAAGCCAAAATTTCAAATGGCCAGATCTCAGCCACGGTCCTGCTTCCTGATGCAAAGACGGGCTTCTACCGAGGCACGCGGTTTGACTGGGCGGGCTTGATTTCCAGTCTCACCGTCCATGGGCAACCGATCTATGGGACATGGTTCGAGCAGATTGCGCCGAATGTTCGCGACTTTGTCTGGTTCAAAGGCAAGGTCGTCTCAGGCCCCAATACGGCGGTGCTTGGGCCAGTTGATGCCTATGATGCGGGTGGCCCCGAAAGCTGGACGCTAGCAGCACCGGGCGGTTCCTTTCTGAAGATTGGCGTGGGCTTTCTACGAAAGCCCGAAGACGGAGCAGCCTATAGCAGCTTTAAGACCTACGAGCTTATCGACGGCGGCAAATGGACAACCCAGGCTGCCCGAGACCATGTCACCTTTGAACAGGTGGTTCAGTCCGAAGACGGCCTCTACGGCTATGTCTACAAAAAGACCCTGCGCCTTGTGCCCGGAAAGCCGGAACTGTTGATCGAGCACAGTCTCAAAAATACCGGTAGCAAGGCGCTCAAGACGACCAGCTTCAACCACAACTTCCTCACCCTTGCGGGTGACCCTACGGCAGACGGCCTGTCTCTAAAGACGGGGTTCCAGATCATCAATGGCCGCACCCTAAGGGACGTGGCTGACGTTAAGGGCGATCAATTAACGTACCAGCGCGCGCTCAATCCCGAAGAGGTGCTATCGACCCCCATCACGGGATTTGAGACCACGCCATCGAACTATGATTTCACCCTAACCAACCGCTCAGGCACAGGCTACAGGGTCCAAAGTGACCAGCCCCTCAGCGCCTTGACGCTGTGGTCCATCAAGCCCACCGTCGCTGCCGAGCCCTTCATCACCCTCGACATTCCAGTCGGCGCGACCAAAAGCTGGACCTTCCACTATAGCTATCTGGCCGCCCATTAGGCGCTAAGCCGAGATAGCTAGGCCCCAACCGAGAAGCTAACCCGGCCTAGACCGCCTATTTGCGCCGACACCTGATCGCCAAGCGCCACAGCGACCATCGGGCCAAGGGCACCGGTCAACAGGACGTCACCGGCCTTTAAGCCTTCGCCCCGCGCCGAAAGCGTATTGGCCAACCAAGCTGCGGCTTTCAGAGGATGCCCAAGGCAGGCGGCGCCTGATCCAACAGAGGCGATTGCTCCATTCAATTCCAAGGCCATGCCGCAGGTATAGAGATCCAAACCCTTAAGGGATTTGCGCTCTTGACCCAGAACGTAGAAGGCGGACGAACCATTGTCCGCGACCGTGTCGGCAAAGGTGATTTTCCAATCGGCAATGCGGCTATCGACGATCTCGATGGCGGCGATGGCACAGTCTGCAGCAGCGAGCACGTCATCGGCTGTGATGTTTGATCCGTTAAGATCCTTCGCCAAAATAAGCGCGACCTCAGCCTCTGCCTTTGGCTGGATCGACTTCGCCATCTGTAGCACGCCGTTGTCAGCGATCAGCATGTCCTCGAATAGAACGCCAAAATCGGGCCGGTCGACGCCCAATTGCACCTGCACCGCCTTCGAAGTTAGACCGATCTTGCGTCCGACAATTTTGCGGCCCTGAGAGAGCCAATATTGCGTATTGATCTCTTGGATCGCATAGGCCCTATCAATATCGGTTGCGCCTAGGTCGTCACGCATCGGGGCAATGACGGATCCATCATAGGCTTGACGAAGGCGCTCCGCCAAAACGGCGTGGGTTGCAGGCATTTGATAGGCTCCCAAACTTTTAAATCGATCGATCGACAGTATGGCAAATGGTCGCTCGCCATCGAGCCTCACGATAGAACTCAGACAAAATTAATGCCGGTCTTTAGAACCACCATCGGCATCTATTGAGGCCAAATAGGCAATCAGATCAGTTCGATCAGTTGGACTGGCCACAGCCGTCATCATCAAGGTGCCTACAACCACCTTGCCGGGCGCGGCCAAAAAACTGTCCAAGTTGGAGGGCGTCCAGATTAAGCCAGAAGCCTTCAAAGCCGCCGAATAACGAGCGAACGTGGCTGCAGCGGCTTTTGACCCAAAGGCCTTAGTCAGGTTCGGGGCCATCGCCCCGCCGATCGCATCGGCACCATGACAAACGCTGCACCGTGCTGCAAAGACCTTACGTCCCTCAGCGACATCGCCCTTTGTCAGCGCCTGTCTTTTCTCAGAACGGTCCCTGGACCCATAATCTTTAGAACTGGCCGCTACCGGCGTTGACCCAGCCATCGCAATAGCAAGGCTGGCGACAACACCAATTACGGCTTTGGATTTCACGTACCTTAGGACGGGGCTAAACAAGGCAATCTCCAGAACCATAAGGGCAAAAGCTCGGTTCCTGAAAAGATCAGGACAAATCGAAATCCCATGCGCGGAGACACTAAGCAAGGTTTGAACAAGAGATCAGCCGCCGCGCTCTCATCCTTTGAGACCCTGCAGCGTTGGCAACGAACTTCAATCTAATCAAGGCTCAGTGTCACTATTCTTACCGTGGCGCTGTCTGTATGACGTCTCTAACAGCTTGGCCTGCCGCCTTTGGCGCGCCGCTCAAGGACACAGCGATTTGGGTCAGATCGCTAGCCATCTCAAAACAAACCTGTTCTCACGGGATCTTGACTGAAAATGTGGCGCGGGCTTCTAAATCCTTTGCCCAGATGGGAACCAAGATGAATCTCCACCGGTTAGATCTAGGTTCACTACGGACTTCATCATTCCCATCCCTCAGCTCTTTAAGCCGAAAAATCATCGCAAAAGTTGCCACGCGGCTCATCTCTTATGTTCAAGGCCCTAGGCTGCTCGGAGCGATCATGCTCGGCTCGGCGACGCTGTTGACACACACTGCACCCTGTTTGGCGCAGGTGACAACACAGTTGCCCAAGGCCGTTGCGGTAAAGCCTCTATTCTGCCCAACCAATCCCTACCGTTGGCAAGAAGATTGCAGGGGCCTTTCCGGGGCTGACCTTCAAGGATTTACACGTCTTCGATATCTGCCCCTCTCCGACGCTGGCAAGCTATGGCTGACCTTAGGCGGCGAAGCGCGCGCCCGTATCGAGGTGCTTCACGATATTAATTTCGGGATCGGTAACCAGCCTGGCTATTCAACGACCGCGGGACGGCTACTTCTCAACGCAGACCTTAAGAGCCAAGAAGGTGCACGGGCATTCGTTCAGATAGCGACGGTGGATGAAACCGGGCGCAAACCGGGCCCAAGGCCGCAAGATCGCAGCGCAGTCGATCTGACCCAAGCCTTTATCGACTTGCCAATAAGGATCGGAACCACGACCGTCACAACAAGAATTGGCCGGCAAGAACTCGATCTTTCGAAAAACCGACTTGTGACCGCTAGAGACGGGGTCACATTGAGGCGCGCCTTTGAAGGTGTTCATGTCGATTTTGCGCTTGGAGACTTCAAGATCGCCTTAGCGAAGGTTCGTCCCATGGACCTGCGCGACCAGGCCTTTGACGACAGGGCCGACAAGACCGAACATTTCACCGCCCTATCGGTGGACGTTCCAAGCCGCCTTGCTGGCGGAGGCGCGCTGAACCTGTTTTTGCTCGATCGGGATCGGCATGACGCCCGTTATTTACGGGCCCAGGGTCGTGAACGTCGCTATTCGATGGGGGCCCATTATACTGGCGAGATCGCAGATTGGACGGTGGATACACAAGGTACTTGGCAAACGGGACGCGTGTCGGGCAAGCCGGTTCGGGCCTATGGTGCGGCGTTATCATTGGACCACGAACTGGAGGCAAAGACCCATACCTCAATCGGATTCGACCTTGTCACTGCCAGTGGCGACAAGGGTGGCACCAATGCCATTGAAACCTTCGATCCTACCTATCCGAACAATTTTGGCCTGTCCGATGCGCCCCTGTTCTATCAGACCAACTATATTTTCGGAGGCGGCAGCCTTAGCCGTCGACTATCGGGCGCGACCTGGACCCTTGGCACCAACCTACTCACCCGCCAATCCACGAGCGACGCTATCTATGCCAACCAAAAGCCCATTTCCGGGGCCTTTGGATCGAACAGGATCACCAGCCTTTTGTCGCAGATCAGCGTGCGCAAGCCCTTCAAGACCTACTATGAATTCTATGCTTCAGTCGTTCAGGCCCAAGCGCTCGGCAGCTTAAATGCGGCAGGAGGAAAGGACGCCTACTACAGCCGTCTGCAACTGACGGCGCGATTTTGATCTAGGCGAACAGGACCAGAGCGACGGGCAAGACTGCTCCAAGCACCGCTAGAACTGCCGAAACCTTGCGAAGACGCCCTTGCGTGAGGCCAATCCACAGGCCGAGCAGTGATGCCAAGGTCAGACCTATAGCGGCCGCCCCAAAGAAGGCTTTTGTTCCTAAGCTAGGGCCTCGTTTGGCATTTGGCTTTGCAGGCTCCGCAGCCTTATCTGGCGCGGCGTCGGCCACTTGGGGCGTTTGCGTAACAACCGCTTTAGGCGGCTCAGGCTTACGCGGCTTTAATTGATAGCGCATGTGGATATGAACCTGACTCAGCTTTTCCACAAAGGCCGGCGGCTGATATCCATTGTTATGACCCTCATGCAGACCGAATACTTGAAGCGAACCGGTAAGAGCAAAAAACAGGATGGTGGGGGCAAAAAAGACGGCCAGATAGGTGTGAAGGTCTCGCAAAAGCCGAGGCGTGATAGAAAGGCGTCGGCCAGACGCGGGATGAATTTTCGAGACGTTCACCTTAAGCTCCATTGACCAAACTCCAACGCAATCGCTGCAAACGCCCTAGCCCCTATTGCGCATATTCCATAGATGATTTTTCTGACAGTTGACCACGTCCTTTAGTGGATGGGCCTTGAGCCTTCAACCGCTCAAACCGGATGATGAGACGCTCATAGGTGGTCCTACGAATTGGCTCTCCGAGCCGTAGTTTGCGCCAAGTAGTTTCACTGATGCTGAAGGTTTCACGAAGACAGTCTTTGGTGGCAGCGGGCAACATTGCGCGCAAATGTTCAAACTCCGCATGAGACAGGATTTTCATTTCCATAGATTCATTCCCACTTCCTAGCCACCGACATCACAGCGTCTCGAGACCATAGTTCAACTACGAAGGCTGGCCCGAAACGACAAGAAACGGAGACGAAATCAGAAATAATTGTATGCAATTTTGAGCCATGCCTGAAATAGGCGGCTTCGAACGCTCTCAATTGATGAGAGTGTTTGATTCCCTATAAGGCGGGCCGAACGCTGGCCTAAGCCGCGGCGACAAATCCAGGTATTTGTGCACCATCCATGTGACAGTGCGATTTGGCTAGACCAAGCGGGCCGACTGGGCAGGCCTTGCGGCTAATGGCAGCCGCAGCAGCAGTGAGCTCTCTTAGGAGCTGATGGCGCCGTTCCGGGGTCATGTCCTCCGCCCTATCGGTGATCGAAATAGCCGCCACAGGGTGTTCCTGATCATTGCGGATCGGAACAGCGATACAGGACATATCTGGACGGAACTCGCGATCATCGACAGCGTAACCTTGGGCGCGCACCAATTCGAGATGCTCCCTTAGAGACTGCTTATTGGTGATGGTCTCGGGCGTCAGAGCAACCAATTCGCCATCAAGGATGATCGAGTCCAACTGTTCGGATGGAAGGGCCGCTAAGAGCACCTTGCCCAGTCCCGAACAATAGGCTTCCAGCTGCGCTCCTGCTCTGGTTTGGGTAACCATCGAGGTCGGTGTCGTGGCCTTAATCACGTAGGTGACCATACCCCTTTCCAGCACTCCGACATGAACCGTCACGTTCAGGCGCTCGGATAGATCCGATGCAATCGTGCGGCTGGCTTCGCGCACCAACTCTGGAACAATCACGTTCTGCGACAAAGAAATCAGCAACATTCCAGGTCGATAGCGACCACGAGGCCCGCGAACCACTGCACCGATTTCTTCCAAGGTCTGAATCAGCCGATAGCCCGATGCTTCCGGCAAATTGGATCTGCGGCTGAGCTCTGAACTGGTGAGCCACTCATCTGGCTCGCGGAAGGCCTTGAGCATAGCAAAGGCTTTAAACACCGATTGATTGCGGGGCGTGGCCATAGCGAAACCTGCCTAACTTGCTCGGGGTTGAAGGGACGGGACCAATTTGCGCGACGCGTCGATGCTCAAGAACAGCACTGCAGCGACCGCTGATAGTCCAGCGAGAATGTAAAAGGCGAAGGTCCAGCCATAGAGCGTGACCACATAACCGGTGAGGGTGGTGGCAAAGGCACCGGCCAGATTGCCACCTGTGTTCATCAAGGCTGAGACAGAGCCGGCAAACTCATCGCCGATGTCCAACGTCACGGCCCAAGAGATACCGACGGTCAGCTCCAAGCCAAAGACCGCGACACAGAATAGACCAACGCTGGTCACAGGGTTGGCGGCCAAGACAGCAATGGGAATCATGATCGCGGCAAGAATGAAACCACCCACTGCAATGATGCGTCGGGCCAGTTTAAGATTACCAGTCAGGGCAACTATCCGGTCTGAAATAGTGCCACCGGCAATGCCGCCGGCAACACCCGCCAGCAGGGGCATCGATGCGTAGATGCCCATCTGCTGCATGCTGAACCCACGTTCAGAGGTCAGATATTTGGGGAACCAAGCCAACAGGACACCAAAGTCGAAGGCATAACAGGCATACATGGCGCAGAGCAGCCACATCTGTGGACTGCGAAGGATCAACCCCCACGGTGGCGCAACCTTGGGCGAATTCGGCACTGACCCAAGACCATCTTGAATGAGCGCACGCTCGGCTTCATTTACACCCGGATGTTCTTCGGGCGTGTCTCGATAATAGAAATACCAAACCAAAGACCAGACCACACCAATAGCAGAAAAGATCAAAAATGGCGCGCGCCAGCCATAGGCGAGGATCAAACCAACCGCGATAAGAGGTGTCAGTGCACCGCCGAGGCGCGCGCCGGCGTGAGTTAAGCCTTGAGCGAATCCTCGCTCAGCGGGCAACATCCAACGGGACAAAGACCGTGTCGCGTTTGGAAAGGCTCCCGCCTCGCCCGCACCAAAGAGGAAACGGGTAACAGCCATTGATGGCGCTGACCAGACCATGGCCGTGGCCGCCGTGAAGACTGACCACCAAACGACAATACCGGCCAAGGTCCGACGCGGACCAAACCGGTCCCCAAGCCAACCCCCCGGTATTTGGAAAATCGCATAGGCCCACTGGAACAGGCCCAAGATCCAGCCCATCGTGATTAGAGAAAAGCCAAATTCCTTCTGAATCGCCGGTGCAGCTGAGGAAATAATGCCCCGATCCATGTAGGTGATGAGGTAAACGAGTACGGTAAGGCCGAGCACGACATAGCGCACGCGCGTGGGCTTCTGGCTCACCGTCATGGGCTCTATGGTCACCCTATTCCCCCGTTATTATTATCTCGGCCTGTTGACCGATCTTGTATACATGTTCTAAGCCAAACGGGGCGCAACGTGAAGCGATTTTCTGACTTTGGCCCGGGCAACCAGCCTTTTTGTCTAGCCCGATTGAGCGCTTGGTTTGGTCGCTCGCGACCGTTTTAAGTTGAGATCTAACAATGGAGATAAGTGTGCAGCAACTGTTCGCAAGTGACGTCGAAGAGTCGCTGCTGTTGGGCCGCATTATGAGCCCAGAAGGCCCCTCCCCGGTGCTCGTTCGCAAAGGACGGCTCTTCGATATATCCCAGAATGTGCCCACCGTTGCTGACCTCTTGGCGGGCCTCGAGCCGGGTGATGAGCTTCCAACAGGCAAGGATCTAGGCGCTATCGGCGATTTCGACTGGACGGCGCAATGGGATGGCGGCGCGCCCTTTCTTCTTTCACCGATCGATCTGCAATGTATCAAGGCGGCAGGTGTGACCTTTGCCGTATCGGCATTAGAACGGGTCATTGAGGAACGGGCTCGGGGCGATGCCAGCCAAGCCAATCTGTTCCGCGACATGATCCGTGAGCGTATTGGCGGCGAACTGGGTACGGTCCGTCCCGGCTCCGAAGAGGCCGAACGGCTAAAGCAGCTGCTCATCAATGAGGGCCTATGGTCGCAATATCTTGAGGTGGCCATTGGTCCGCACGCAGAACTCTTTACGAAGGCCCCCGTTCTGTCTTCCGTGGGCTGGGGCGCAGATGTTGGGATCCGTTCCGATTCCCACTGGAACAATCCCGAACCGGAAATTGTTCTTATCTGTGATCCAAAAGGCCGCATCCGCGGTGTCACACTTGGCAATGATGTAAATCTGCGTGACATCGAAGGCCGCAGCGCTCTTCTTTTGGGCAAGGCCAAGGACAACAATGCGTCCTGCGCCTTAGGACCATTTGTGCGACTATTCGATCAGGGCTTTGACCTCGAACAGGTTCGCCAAACGACGGTAGACCTAGAAATTGTTGGGCAGGACAATTTTCGGCTCGAAGGCTCATCCAGCATGAACCTGATCAGTCGCGACCCAATCGATCTAGTCAGCCAAACCATCGGTAAGAACCATCAATATCCCGACGGCTTTGTGCTGTTCCTCGGCACCATGTTCGCGCCTGTTGAAGACCGCGATACGCCCGGAGGCGGCTTCACTCATAAGATCGGAGACATTGTTAGAGTGTCAGCGCCCGGTTTAGGAACCTTGGTCAATCGGGTTGTGGACTGTGAACAGGCTCCGCCTTGGACCTTTGGCGTGAGCGCCCTGATGCGCAACCTTGCCTCGCGCGGACTACTTCGCTAACCACACGACTAGAAATTGGATTTGCAATTTGTTTGAGCAACACAATGTCTAGAGATTCAAGAGGCCTATCTGCTAGCGTGATCCCAAAGACCTTAGAGATCGGATCGAAACAATGGCTGTCGCTCTAACGGCGTTTGAACATTCTGAAACGGGGAACGCCGCCGCGGGTGAACCGAAGCCAGAAGGCCGCAAAGGCTTTAGGCATACTGACGCTGTCTCTTTGCTCCGAAAACTTATAGAAATCGGGGAGTTGGCACCCGGTGAACGCCTGCGTGAGATCGCCATAAGCCAACGGCTCGGGATGTCACGAACACCTATACGGGAAGCCTTTCGGACACTGGCAGCTGAAGGTCTCGTTGACCTTCTTCCCAATCGCAGCGTCGTCGTTAGTGAAATCGACCGCTTGGAGATAGCCGATGTATTCGGCGTTCTTGGCGTCCTTGAGGGCCTGGCCGCAATGCAAGCCTGTGAACGCATGGCGGATCAGGAAATTCAATTGCTAGCGACCCTGCAAGAGACTTTAGAGCGCTATTACGGGGCGTTCGACCGCGAAAACTATGTCAATACCAACCGCCGCATCCATGAAGTCATTGTCGAGGCCTCGGGTAATTCAGCCCTTATCTCGGCATGGCGGACCATATTGCCTCGGGCCGATCGGGCAAGAAATGCTAACAATATCAACCGAAACCGTTGGACCGAAGCGGTCTATGAGCATCGGATGATCTACACCGCCATTGCTCAACGCGACGGCGCACGAATGGCGGACCTGATGAATGAGCACTTCCGCAACGGCCTTGCCAATGCCGAAGCGACGTCAGCAGCCGAAGCGGCTTCCTCGATAAAGCCGTAGGCGAGGGCCCGCTTAAAGGGCAGGCCCCCAGTCCCCTATGGACGGACGGATGGCACCTGATCACCCGCGATATAGACGGCCGAGATCTGGTGACTGTTGCGGATGTTGATGAGAGGATTGGCATCCAGCACCAGGAGATCAGCCCACTTTCCAGGCGCGACGGCACCAATCTCAGTATTACCCAAATAGGTCGCCGCATCTGTGGTCGCGGCCTTCAGAGCCTGAGCCGGGGTGAAACCTGCAGCCACCAGTTCCTCTAGTTCCCAATGGTCAAAATAGCCGCCGAACCGGCCAGGAGGGCCACTATCGGTGCCAAATCCGGTCTTAACGCCGCTGTCGGACATGGCCTTAAAGCTCTTCAGAGCATTGGCAAGGAAGCGCTTATAGTCGTTGTAGTGCGGGTTTGAGCTGATGGTCTTTTGACGCTCGGCGCTTTCCAACAGGGCAAAAGCGGCAGGCGATAGCGCATGTTTGAAGAAGGGATCATCAAGGAAGGGCGGCCGCTCACCAAAAGCGAAGATAGAAGCCTCGCGGCTGAGGGTACCCGCCATCTGCCAAACGCCATGGCTTTTCATCGCCGTCAGCAACTCCTGATCAACCGGTTGGTCACGGACCATGTGGGCAAAACCATCAATACCCATGCCGACAAGACTTTTGGCATCTTCAAGATAGAACACATGGGCGATAGCCCGCAGGTGACGCTGATGCGCCGTGTCGATAATGGCTTTGCGAATATCGAGGGGCATACGCGGCATGGTGCCCAATTCATCATCAACCCAGAACTTGATGAAGTCCGCGCCCTTGTCAGCCTGAGCATTGACCTCGGCAATGGCCTCTTGCGGCGTTCCAACCGGATGGTTGATGCCAATAATCCCGCCATACCCACCTCGGAAGGTCAGCCCCTGTCCTGCGGTATAGACCCGCGAGTAGGTTGGCTTGGCGCCATGTTGTTCCTTGCGAATGTCGAAGATCACATCGCGGTCCGTCCCCAAGGATTGGACCGTGGTGACGCCATAGGCTGCATATCGGCGCAGATCCTTTTCGACGCTGGCGCGCGAATAGAAGGACTCGTCCTGCGTAAGGTCGCGCACTGCACCAATATGGACGTGAAGGTCGATCAGCCCGGGCAGGACATATTTGCCAGACAGATCGGTGACAGAGGCCGTCTTCGGCACTTTCAACTGTTTGACCGGGCCAACCCAAGTGATCTTGCCATTTTCAACAATCATCGCCGATGACGGCTTGGCTTTTCCAACGACACTGTCGATCAGGTTGAAATTCTTGAAGACCTTAACGTCAGCGTGGGCCGAAAAGCCCAAAAGGACTGAACTCAGAACGCCAAGGGCAACACGGGAAAGCATGTTCTTCATTTTTTGACCTGCTGTAGGCTGGTGTTGATCACGCGCTGAATATCAGCGGTTTGTTGGGCAGCTTTGCCTCGAAGGACCGAGGGATCGAGTGTCTTGACGTCAGTCTGACCGGTGAGCGCCATCGCCACCATCATTTCGTGACGCATCAATTCGAGCACCTTACTGACGCCCGCGCCGCCGCGCGCCGCCAAGGCATAGGCCCATGCGCGACCGATCAAGACCCCGTCCGCCCCCGAGGCCATGGCCCTCAGAACATCAAGGCCAGAACGGATGCCGCTATCCATCAGAATGCTGGCGCGGCCACCAACGGCCTCGACAATCTCCGGCAAGATCTTGATCGTCGATGAGGCACCGTCCAGCTGTCGGCCACCGTGATTGGACACGATCAAGGTTTCCACACCTGAATCGACGGCCGCAACCGCATCGTCACTATCCAAAACGCCCTTGATGACGATCGAACCCTTCCAACGGTCACGAACCCAGTCCAAATCCTTCCAGGTTAAGGAGGGGTCAAAGTTACGGCCGACCCAATCGGTAAACTGGGCCAAGGTGGCCCCCTCGTGCATAACCTTTGCGACATTGCCCAAGGCATGGGGCCGACCAAACAGGCCGACATCAATGGCCCATTCAGGGTGCTGGGCAATATCAACCGCGCGCGACAGGCGGTCCAAAAGGGTCTGTGAGCCCGTCAAACCGGTCCGCACATCACGATATCTGGCGCTGTGAACAATCAGGTCTACCGTCATGACGAGCGTCGTCACCCCGGCGGCTGCGGAGCGATTTAGGAAGTCCTCCATGAAGACCCGGTCACGGATCATATAGAGCTGCATACAGACAGGTGCCGTGGTCTTGGCCGCTACCTCTTCGATCGAGCAGCAAGACATGGTCGAGAGGATGAACGGCACACCGGCCTTTTCTGCAGCCTGCGCGGCCTGCACTTCACCGCGCCGCGCATAGAGGCCCGCCAAGCCAATGGGGGCCAAGGCGATGGGCATGCTGACCGAACGGCCTAGCATGGTGGTCGAAAGATCGACGCTCGACACGTCGTGCATGACGCGCTGACGAACCGAGAGGGCCTTCAAATCATCCACGTTTTGCCCGAGCGTGGTCTCCGAATAGGAACCACCATCGACATATTCGAAGAGAAACTTTGGCAAGCGGCGCTGGGCCGCAAGGCGATAGTCACTCACGTCAGCGAGGCGCATGGCTCATCGTCTCCCAAAGATAAAGGTCACGTCACTCACCGGTCCAAACTCGCGGTTCCTTATTGAGGAACTTGCGAACCCCAGAGCGGAAATCTGCACTGCCATAGACCATGCGGGTCAAGTCGTCGGTGTTGGGCAGATTGGCATAGACCATTCGCCATAGGGCCGTTTTGCTGGCCTGACTGGTCAGGGGCGCATTTTCGGACGCCCTTAAACACAGGTCGTCCAATGCCTTTTCAAAGGCTTCAGATTCCACCACCTTTGTCAGAACACCCAGCGACAGCAACTCATCAGCCGTCAACATCTCACCTAGCAACAGGACCCTTTTGGCCTGAGCAATACCCAGATGGGAAGCCATGCGCGCATAGCCTTTGGCCGAAAGGCAGTTGCCAATCGAGCGGCCGAGGGGTGATCCAAATCTGGATAAAGGGGTCGCGATGCGAAGGTCACAAGCGCAAGACAGGGCCAGCCCGCCGCCAACCGCCCAGCCCTCAACCGCTGCAATAGTGATCATGGGCAAGGTCTCGACCAAGCTCACATAGCTATCCATCTCAGCCTCGTAGTCGACGCCACGGTCACCATCTTCGAAAGTCAGGAAGTCGTCGATCTCGGTGCCCGATACGAAGGCCTTACCCCCTGCCCCGCGCAGAACCACCACTCGCAAGGAACGGTCGGTGGCTATCTGTTGGCAAATGGCCCCGAGCTGGCGCCACATACCAAACGACAAAGCATTGAGTGACGCCTGATTGTCGAACAAAATTTGACCGACAGCACCCTTACGGCTGAACAGGACCTGACCAAGCGACATGGCTAGACCTGCGCCAATTCAAGTTGACCATTGATGCGGCGGGGAACCTTAAAGGGGTTCTCATCACGCAGTGCCATCGGCAGAAGGCTGGCCGGAACATCCTGATAGCTGACCGGCCGCAGGAACCGCATGATCGCTAATGACCCCACCGAGGTGGAACGCGAATCGGAGGTCGAAGGGAACGGTCCGCCATGAACCATGGCATGGCCAACCTCAACGCCTGTACCAAAGCCATTGAACAGAATACGCCCTGCGCGACGTTCAAGTATCGGCAAGAGCCGCGCTGCCACCTGATGGTCCGCCTCGACCGCATGGACCGCTGCTGTCAACTGTCCCTCAAGACCCTCCAAGACACCTATCAGCGTTTCGAAATCTGGGCAGCGGACAAGGAGAGAGGCTGCGCCAAAAACCTCATCATGCAAAGAACGATCAGATTGAAACGCCTCAGCCGTGGTGGTGAAGAGGGCCGCTTGGCATTGCACACCGCCAGCCTCCAAGCCATGGGCCACCATCGTGACGGCTGCATTCGCCTGAAGAGCACCAACGCCCGCCTCATAGGCCTTATGAATACCAGGCGTTAGCATAGTCGAGGCTGGTGCCACATTTAGAGCGGCGCTTGCCGCCACCAAAAAAGCTTCGAGGCCAGACCCCTCTACCGCCAACAGAAGACCTGGGTTGGTGCAAAACTGACCCGCGCCAAGGGTAAGAGACGCCGCGAACGCCTCGCCTATCTCCCTGCCGTTTTCTGATAGGGCTTCTGGCAGCAGGACCACAGGATTGATAGAGCTCATCTCGGCATAGACCGGGATCGGTTCAGGCCGCGATTGGGCGATCTTCATGAAGGCGAAGCCCGCAGAGCGCGATCCGGTTAGGCCGACTGCCTTGATCCGAGCATCGGCAACAAGACCCTGACCAACCGACCGGCCGCTATCAAACAATAGCGAAAACACACCCTCAGGCAGACCTTGACTGGCGACAGCACGCTGAATAGCGCGGGCCGCGATTTCAGCTGTACCGGGATGGGCTGAGTGAGCCTTCACAACGACGGGACAGCCGGCGGCAAGGGCAGATGCCGTGTCTCCTCCCGCAACGGAGAAGGCCAGAGGGAAGTTGCTGGCTCCAAAGACCGCAACTGGACCTACCGGAATGTGGCGCAGGCGAATGTCCGACCGCGGCGGAACACGTTCTGGCATCGCAGGATCAATGCGAACATCCAAGAAGCCGCCATCACGTAAAACCTGCGCAAACATGCGAAGTTGATTGACCGTTCGGCCCCGTTCACCCTCTAGGCGACCGCGCGGCAAACCGCTCTCGGCCATCGCCCGCGCTACCAGCGCTTCGCCATCATCGTGCAAATTTTGCGCGATAACTTCAAGCAGGTTTGCCCGTTCCTCAAGGCTGGTTTCGCGAAACCGATCAAAGGCCCTATCCGCTAGGGCGCAGGCCTGATCAAGATCCTCCAATGACGCCCCGCCAAAATCTGGGCCTATCGGTGCGCCCAAACTCGGATCAAACGCCTTAAAAGTGCCGCTGGTGCCGAACCGCGCCGTTGATCCGATCAGCAATTTACCTGTCAAAGTCATTCGCGCAGCACTCCAATTTCAATTTCAAACCGCCCGCTCGAGCGAGGGCTTTAGGGTCAACAAGGGTGGGTCTACTGGCCAACCGCTTGGTTGGCCGATGGGTTTAGCCATCCGCCCTCGACAAGTTCTCGAACAATTTGATCGTGATGTTGATCGAGCAAGGGCGGGGGATAACGGACCGACTGCTGGTCACCCGACAGCTTTACGGGGAAGCCTAGAGACTTGAACGATCCCTCCACAGGATGGTCTATATCTTGCACCATCTTGCGAACGGCAATGTGCTCCGTTGCGAGCGCCTGCTCATAGTTATAGATCGGGCCAGCTGGGACGCCGGCATCAAGCAGGGCGTCGACCCACTCATTCACCGTTCGCGTTTTGAAAATACCTTCTAACTCGGCCATCAACTCTGTTTGGTGTTCCAAACGCGCTGTGTTGGTCGCAAAGCGCGTATCATCGGCCAAATCGTCACGGCCCGTAACTTGCAAAAAGGCCAGCCAGAGCTTTTGATTGGCGGCCCCGAGGACAAAGTGGCCATCGGACGCTCGGAAAGCTTGATAAGGGGCTGACATCCGGTTGGCGGTGCCAATCGGCTTCGGTGAAGCCCCAGTACCCCAAAGCTCAGTCGTTTCCCAAACCGAAAGCCCAAGCGCCGCCTCAATCAATGAGGCATCGATAAAGCTACCCTTTCCTGATTTTCCCCGACCAATAACGGCGCTTAAAATAGCGTAGGTCGCGAAGAGCGCAGCACCAAGATCAGCAATCGGAATGGAGCTTTTTACCGGATCACCACCTTTATGGCCCGTCGCACTGATGGCGCCGGACATGGCCTGAGCCATCAGGTCAAAACCAGGGCGTTGAGCCCAAGGACCGGTCTGGCCAAAACCAGAAATGCTGGCATAGATGATCCGAGGGTTGATGGCATTAATGGTCTCGTAATCCATCTTCAAACGCTTAGCGACCCCGGGTCGGCCGTTCTCTACCAAGACATCCGCAGTTTTGACGAGGGCATAGAGGATCTCACGATCCTCTTCAGATTTCAGATTGAGGGCGATGCTGCGCTTATTGCGATTGAGGGCCAAAAAGCCAGGACTGTCATCGCCTAGCAGACGAAATCCCATCGATTTGCGGGTTGAATCGCCAACCTCACGAGGCTCGATCTTGATCACATCAGCGCCCATGTCCCCCAGCAGCATGCAGCAATAGGGGCCCGCCATAACCTGCGAGATATCCAAAACGCGTATGCCTGCAAGCGGGCCCATACCAACCAGTCCTTTAATCAATCCAACCCAGCTTCGTGCAAAACTTCGCACAAAGCGCCTATGGAAGCTAAATCATCTTGCATACTAACAAGAGGCTTAATCTCACCGTCTTAGCGCCAATCGGACAAATTAGCCATCGAATGTATACAAGTTTTCGCGGTTTAGGGTCGTATGGTGGGCGGGATTACTCCCGCCGCCGGGCGACCAAACCGTTAGCGTCTAGAAATGCGCAATTGTGCCGTTGCGCCACATCAGAGAACAACGACGAGGGCTCAGCGAGGTTCAAGACAATAGGCGCTTTAGCGCTGAAGCTTGGCCACTGGGATACTCCCGGCGTCGGCGAGCCTGTCCGTGCGAAGTTGGTCCAATATTGGCGAAGACGCTTAGAAAGCGCCCCCGCCCGTCCAACCAACGGCGCACCGTTTGCATCAGAGTTGAACAGGTAGGCCAGATCAGCGGTGTGATAGGCGCTGTTGGGCAGGTCGACCGGCGGCGTGAAGGGCTGTTGCTGGACAGGATCCGGTTCAGTCATTTCATAGCCATAGACGGGAACAAAAGCCGAAAGATCTTTGCGCGCCATATCGGCATAGCAAGCAAAACGCCGGTCTGTCACAGCCTGCGACAGGGCAAGAGCCGTGCCACCAAATTTGGCCGATGGATAGGCCTTGCGCACGACCTCCGCTGCATTACCAAAGAACGCGACCGCCTGTGAGGAATAGTCCTCTTCGGTCAGACCGCGTCCCAAACGCCGTTCAGCGCCGGCAACAAACAGGGCCCCCTCATTTAGATTCGAACCGATCAAAACCGGCACATGGTTGAACGCGCCTGTGCGATAGGCCTCATAGGGATCGACTGGCAAGATTTCACGATCCTGCACCAGACCAATCCGGCCCTTGGTCTTAATAAAGGCATCAGCAGGCAAGGCACGGAGGCAAGCGGCAACATCGGGACTCTGCGCGCAGCCCAATTCGGAAATGATGTCCGTGCTGATCCCCTTGTCCGTCGCGGCCCGATTGAGCGTATGGGCGTTTTCGGTGGGGCTTTGAGCGATCACCTTATGAAATAGCCCCTTCGAGCCGGGAGAAGCCAATAGGGCCAGGACCGAATTTGCTCCGGCCGACTCGCCAACGATGGTCACGTTTTTCGGATCACCGCCAAAACTAGTGATATTGCGATGAACCCAGTGCAGGGCCGCTTGCTGATCGCGAATAAGGTAATTTCCAGACTGTTCCTGACCGTCCAAAGCCGATGACATCATCAGACCGAGCAGGCCGAGACGGTAATTGATGCTGACAACCACCACGTCGCCATCACGGGACAGATGGATGGCGTCATATTGGCTCGCACCGCTAAAGCCGCCGTTGAAGCCGCCGCCATGAATCCAGACCATCACCGGCCGCGCCTTGACCTTGGCCTTAGCCCCATTGGTGGGAGCCCAGACATTCAAATAGAGGCAGTCTTCGGTGCGGCTTTCACGGCCAGCAGGGTCACCAGAGGCCGCCTGCGGGCAAGCAGGCGGTGCCCTGGTCGCCTCGAGGGGCACGCTCCAAGACGCCACGGGTTGCGGCGGACGAAACCGCAGCGGGCCCACGGGCGGCGCGGCATAAGGGATGGCACTAAAAACCCGAACGTCACCCTTGAGTGCGCCATAAATTGGCCCCTCAGAGGTCGACACCAACAGTCCGTCTTGGCTTGGCTTGGCCAAGGTGGGGCTGGCCAAAGCGGCGGTTGCCAGCGTCAGAAAGCAGCCGATACCACGCCACAGACTGGCGGATTGTGCTCGGATCATCGTACGTCCCCTAAGGCCATGTCCCGGGCAGCTTGCGCTGCCCGGGTTGGTTTCTAAATCTATAGTGGGTCTTGCACACGCGGTGCTGCTTGAGGCGGGCGTGAGGCGTCAGGCAAGCGATAGGCGATCAGGTCAGCACCCTTCACACTGCCCATGGCTGTGACGATATATTGTTTACCGCCCAACATGTAGGTCATGGCCGCGCCCGTTTGAGCCTTCTCAAGCACAACCGCGCCGACCTCCTTACCCGTGGCCTTATCATAGGCCCGAAGACGCGCCGCCTTACGACCCGTCTCGTCTGTAAAGAGACCGCAGTCACCGCAGATCACCAAGGACTTGGTGGTCAAGGTTCCCAAGATGCCTGCCTGACCGGTCCGGGGAATGGTCAAACCCTTCAAGAGAGGATGGTTCCTGATGAAGTCGGGGGTTTCACCGTGGGCAACTTGCCAAGCGATTTCACCCTTGTTCATGTCGTAGGCCGTGATCCGTCCATAGGGCGGCTTGTTCAACGGTAGACCTGCAACCGATAGTACATTTGGCAGCACCGGATCATTCAACCCGTCTTTAAGGTTTGGTGATGCTGGAGCGATACGGCCGGGTGATCCGCCCTTGAGGCTGGCCGTGCCACCGAACATGCCCCCATTGGCATCGCCCGCCGGTGGGGCAGGTCCGATCTTCTGAGAGAGCTTACCCTCGGCATCCGCCGTGATGCTGATCACTTCGGGTGCGGTCTTGGAATAGATAAAGATGAACTTCTTTTCTGGATCGTACGAGCCACCGGGCCAATTGGCCCCGCCCTGCGTTCCGGGCATGGCAATCGACCCCCAAAGCCCATCCGGTTTCTTAAGCAGCGGTGGCTCATAGAGCCCGCCCATCTTGTAGTGGCTGGCGACCTCAAGGGCCCGCGCCTTAATTTCGGGCGTGAAGTCGACCAGATCGTCAACGGAAAATCCTTGCCGCTCGAAGGGTGGCGGAGCGCTTGGGAAGGGCTGGGTGGGAGAATACCACTCGCCCGGAACCTCCCCCTTGGGTACGGGACGCTCCTTGATCGGCCAAACGGGCTTTCCGGTTACCCTGTCGAGCACATAGAGATAGCCCTGCTTAGTCGGCTGGGCGATGGCCTTGACCATCTTGCCCTTGTTTTCGATATCGCAAAGGATCGGGGCGCAAGGCGTGTCCCGGTCCCACAGGCCGTGATGGACAAACTGGTAGTGCCAGCGACGCTCGCCGGTTTCAACATCGAGCGCGACCAGAGACTCTTCAAACAGGCTGTTGCCCTGACGCGAAACCCCGATCAGGTCGGTCGGCGGCATCTCAACGGGTGCGTAGAGCAGACCCAAATCCTCGTCAGCGGACATGGGGGCCCATACGCCCATATTGCCAGTAGCCTCGGCCTGACCCTCTTTGAGCCAGGTCTCGTAACCATATTCACCCTTGCGCGGGACCGTGTGGAAGATCCATTTGCGCTGGCCAGTACGCACGTCGAAGCCGCGCAGATAGGCCTTAACTGCTGCGGTTGGTGCTGTTCCCACAACGACAGTGTTCTTGATGATCAGCGGCGGGGAGTGAAGGCCCACCACGCCCTTGACCGGATCAACGTCCTGATCCCAGTTCAGTCGCAAATCAAGCTCGCCGTTCACTCCGAAGCTTGGGTCTGGCAGGCCGGTCTTGGCATCAAGCGAAATCAGCTGATAGCTGCGGGTGACATAGAGGACCCGCTCGACCTGACCATCGGTCCAGTAGGAGACGCCAAATCCTGAGCCAGAGCGCGTGCCCAGTCGTCCCTTTTCATCGTGGTGATAGGTCCACAGCAACTGACCCGTTGCGCCATCGAGGGCCACGACATAGCGCGCATTACCCGCCGTGCTGTAGAGCGTGCCCTTCACGATGAGGGGGGTGGCATTGAAATAGGCATCAAGCTGAGGCCCCAGCGCATTGGTACTGAACCGCCATGCGACCTCAAGGCTGTTGAAGTTGGCCGCATTGATCTGGTCAAGCGGCGCATAACGCGACGAGCCAAGGTCATTGGCATAGTGCAACCAATCGGTATTGGCAGGCGCTGTGGTCGATGCAGCTTGAGCATTCGCCACGCTGCGGCCCATCAGCATCACAGCCGAGGTGGTTGCCAGTAGCCCTCTGCGGGTCAGGTTCGTCATCTAAAGTTCTCCATCCTACCGGTGCGCCGCAGCGCGTCGGGAAATTTGTGTCAGGCCAGCCCTATTGGCCCGCTGTGGTGTTCGTCGTGATGAGGTTGCTGGGTAGCCTAAAGACAATCAGCTCTGCGGCGTTACCGTTACTGCCGCCGACGGCGACCGCCACATATTGGCGCCCCTTAAGCATGTAGGTAATGGGCGAACCTGTCTGGGCGGCAGGAAGGTAGACGGCACCCCGCTCCTCGCCCGTATTCTTGTCATACGCCCTCAACCGCGCGCCCTTGCGCCCGGTCTCGTCGGTAAATCCACCGCTATCGCCGATGATGAACAGGGTCTTGGTGACCATGCCGGCCGCCTTGCCCACCTGGCCTGTACGCGGGATCTTCATACCCTTAAGGGCCGGATGATTGCGGATATTGTCCGGCGTTTCACCATGGGCCACCTGCCAAGCGATCGAGCCTTGCTCAAGATCGATCGCCGTCACACGGCCATAGGGCGGTTTTACCATCGGCAGTCCGTCAACGGTCAATTGGCCGGGACGCAGTTCACCGCTCGGGTTGGCGCTAGACGCCCTCGATCCGCCGCCTTCGCCGCCTGAGCCTTCAGCATCGTCCGCCTGAGCACCCATGGCCCGCTGACGGCGCACGCCGGCTCCCGGATTGGCGTGGACATATTCAAAATCAGAAATGTCCGTGTTGGAATTGGGCACGATGCTGCCTGGCGACAGGAACGTCGTCTGAGAATAGATGAACACCCGATGGGTTTCAGGGTCATAGGCACCGCCCGGCCAATTGGCTCCGCCCGTATAGCCCGGCAGGTTGAGAACCCCCCAAGTCGTCTCCAGCGATGCAAGGACTGGCGGCGTATAGAGTGGGCCCAGCTTGTAGTGCTTGGCGATCTCTACGGCTTTTGCCCGTAGCTCCGGCGTGAAGTCGATCAGGTCGTCAAGGCCTGTGCCCTGACGGTCAAAGGCAGGCGGCTTGGAGGGGAAGGGCTGGGTCGGCGCGTACCATTCCCCAGGAACATCGCCCTTGGCGACCTTCTTCTCGATGATTGGCCAGACCGGGACGCCGGTTTGCCGGTCGAGGACAAACATGAAGCCCTGCTTGGTGGGCTGCGCAATCGCCTTGATGATCTTCCCATTATGCGGGATGTCGCAAAGAATCCCCGCACAGGGCACATCGTAATCCCAAAGGCCGTGATGGACCATTTGGTAGTGCCACTTGCGCTGACCCGTCAGAATGTCGACCGCGACAATCGATTCACTAAAGAGGCTATTTCCAGGGTGGTAGATTCCCATCTGGTCGCCTGTGGGCATTTCAACGCCCAGGTAGGCAAGGCCAAGCTCTTCGTCCGCTGCGATCTGCGCCCAGTCACCCGTATTACCAGCATCTTCGGCTGAACCGGGTTTGAGCCACGTGTCGTAACCAAACTCACCCTTCTGCGGAATGGTGTGAAAGATCCAAAGCCGCTTGCCGGTCTTGACGTCGAAACCTCGGACATAGCCCTTGGCATTTTTGCGGACCTTGGGCGTGTTGCCTGCGGTATGGGCCGCTCCAATAATGATGACCCCCTTGGCAATGGTGGGGGCCGTATGAAGCCCGATATCGGCCGTATCCAGATCAAGATCCTGATCGATATTCTGCTTAAGATCGACGATGCCCTTGGTGGCAAATTCAGGATCAGGAAGGCCGGTCTTGGCATCCAGTGAAACCATCTGATAGCCGATGGTCACGAAGATGATCCGCTCCTTGTCGCCCTCTGCCCAATACCCGACCCCGCGGCCAGACAGTTGACGCGGGGCATTACGGGCCCGCGCGCCTTCATCAAGGCGATAGATCCACAGCAGTTCACCAGTCGTGGCATCCAGACAGACCACGTCGCGGCGCGTGCCTGCCGTCATATAGAGCCGCCCCTTGACCAGCAGCGGTGTGGCTTCAAGATTGTTCTCACGCGAGGGCCCCAAGGCGTCGGTACGAAACCGCCAAGCGACCTGAAGTTTCGAGAAATTGTCGGCGTTGATCTGCGTCAATGGCGCGTAACGTGTGTAGGCCAGATCACCGCCGTTGCTACGCCATTCCGTGTTGGCCGGATCAGACGATTGAGCAGAGGCTGTCACTGCCGAAAGGCCACAGAGCGCGAGCGCGGAGGTCGCAACCGAAGCACGCAGCAGGCTACGCCGTGAAACATGCCCCATTCGGTCGTCTCCCTCATCCACCACGCATGTTGAGGCCAAGACTGTGGCGACGACCTTCTGACTGCGTTTATGGGCCAAAGAGTAGGGTGCAATAACAGGCACCGTCAACGTCATTGTATGCAAGAAACCCAAGCGACAAATGGGCTCTCACCCTTTGAATTATGGCGACTAGCCGAGCCATTGTTTCCTTGACAACATAATGCTCGAAGAGCAGCTCCGATGAGGTGACATCGGTCGTTTCACCAACAAATACCTCGTTGCTCAAGCGAGGTTGCATACAGTTGAGAGCAGGGAGCTCGCCAATGCGCTTTAAGTCTAGACTATGGCTACTGGTAAGCGCTGCCGCCCTTTTAGGGACTGGCGCTTCAGCGAGCGAGGTTCAGGTTGCCAACTATGGCGTAACCAAGGACGGCCAGACCGTCCGGTCCTACACCTTGGTGAACGACAGGGGTGCGAGCGCGACCATCCTAGACTATGGCGGTGCCGTCGCGGCCATCCACGTGCCGGATCGCAAAGGCCAGCTCGGCAACGTTGTGATGAGCATGTCCGATCTGGCGGGTTGGGAAACAATGGGCCATGCCAACTCCCTCGTTGGACGCTATGCCAACCGTTTGCGCAACGGGTTCACCCTCGACGGCGTGCACTATCCGCTGCAACCCAACGCCAAGGGCGTGACCATCCACGGCGGAACCGTCGCCTATACGCGGCGGGTCTGGACCGCCTTGCCGATCAACAAGAAGGACGGCGCTGCTGTCACCCTGACCTTAGACAGTCCGGATAGCGATCAGGGCTTTCCCGGCCACCTGAAGGTCAAGGCGACCTACCGGTTCACCAACGACAATGCCCTGCGGCTTGATTTCGAAGCGGTCACGGACAAGGCCACCGTCATCAACCTGACGAACCACATCTATTTCAACCTGAACGGTAATAGCACCACGCCCATCTATACCCACGACCTTCAAGTCATGGCCGATCAGGTCGCGGTCAAGGATGCGGACTCCGTCCCAACCGGCGAGATGATAGAGGTCAAGGGCACGCCGTTTGATTTGACCAAGCCGACCTTGCTGGCCGACCGGATTGCTGCGGCTACAGATCCAGGCTTTGCGACCCCGGGGCCCAATACACCCCCCGCGCCTGCCGGAAAGGTCCTTGGTTATGACCACTCGTTCATTATCCGCAAAGGCCTGAACCGATTGGACAAGGTTTCAGCACGCCTGCATGATCCAGCCAGCGGCCGGGTCTTAGAACTGCGAACGACCGAGCCGACCATGCAGGTCTATACCCCTGCCGGTGCACGCACTGGCCTATTGAGCGATGTGGGCAAGCCCTTCGTCCAAGGCCCGACCGTCGCCTTGGAGACTCAACACCTGCCGGACAGCCCAAACCTTCAGGGCCTGCCGACCACCATCTTGCGGCCAGGCGAGACCTTCCGCTCAACGACCATTTTCGGCTTTACGACCGACAAGCGCTAAGGCCTCCACCGCAAATACTGCCCCTGCCTTATCATCGAGGCAGGGCGAAGGCGAAGTAGCCGCCAGCCGGACGACCGTCCGTGATCGCTTGAGAATTGTCCTGGCCCATGACACGGCCCGCCCTTGCGCTGCCCGCTACCACGACATATTGCCGCCCATCGATAGAATAGACCGCAGGCGTGGCCTGTGCGGGTGCCGTTAGGGTGGTCTCCCAAAGCAGCTTTCCGGTCTTGGTGTCATAGGCATGGAGCTTGCGATCCGCCGTCGCGCCGATGAACATCAAGCCGCTGCCGGTGATCACCGCGCCCCCGGTATTGCTGCCCCCAAATTCTGGGCCCATGGTCCCGGTAACGCCAAAGGGAACGGTCCAAAGGTACTGACCCGTGCTCATATCAATGGCGTTCAAGGTGCCCCAAGGCGGTTTAACACCGGGATAGCCATCGGGATCGACGAAGTTGCGGTTTCCGGTCGAGGTATATTGGGTTTGCGACGGCGCTAGACGGCCCTGCAGCGAGATCGGCGGACGCTCGGTCCCCGGCAAATCCTTGCCGGTCGTCAGATAGGATACGACATTCGCCAAGGTATTGGCGGGCAATCCCCCAAAGGCTGGCATCCGCCCACGGCCGTTCTTGATCACACCAGCAATTTCAGCTTCGGACAGGTTCGCCTTGACGTCCTCGAGCGAGGGAAATAGCGGCGGGCTGCCCTTGCGATCAACCCCGTGACAACTGGCGCACTGGTTGCGGTAGGTTCCCTCCCCCAGACCGGCAGTTAGCAGGCTAGAGGACTCAATGATGCTGCTAATCCCCGCCGTATTGGTGACGTTGGCATAGAGGATGCCCTTGGGGTCTGCGGACATGCCGCCCCACTCAACGCCGCCAGTAAAACCCGCCAAAACCAGCGTGTCCTTGCCGATGGTCATGGGCGCAAACTGTTTGCCACCGCCATTAAGCCGGGAAAACACGCCGCGCGCCCAGATATTTGCTGCCACCGTGCGCATGGTCAGATCGTTCAGCGAAACCGAGGTGCGCGACAGCGGCTTTGGCAAGGTTGGAACAGGTTGCGTTGGCCAGGCGTCTTCACCCGGCACCGTGCTAGGCGGAACAGCCACTTCACGAATGGGAAAGAGCGGCTTTCCCGTCGCGCGCTCGAAAGCATAAATGTAGCTCAGCTTGTTTGACGCGGCGACAGCGTCGATCTTTCGGCCATTCTGGACAACGGTCAGCAAGACGGGCGGGGCCGAGAAATCCATGTCCCAGATGTCGTGGTGAACGGCCTGGAAGTCCCAAATTCGTTTACCCGTATTGGCATTCAAGGCAATTAGCGAGCTGGCAAAGCGGTTCGACCCATGCCGCGCCGCGCCATAGAAGTCGTCAGCCGCGGACCCCGTGGCGAGGAAAACAATGGCGCGCTTCATGTCGACGACCGAACCAGTCCAGGCATTGGCCCCGCCTTGGGTCAGATGAGCATCTTTGGGCCAGGTTTCGGCACCCACTTCACCAGGATGGGGGATGGTGTGGAAGGTCCACCGTACCTTGCCCGTATGGACATCAAAGGCGCGAATGTCGCCGGGCGACGCGGGAGTGCTCTCCGACACCCGGCCGCTGGCAATATAGAGGTCTTTGTAGACCGAGCCCGGCGAGGTCAGGAACATACCGTTCCTCTCAGCGGGACCACGGAGGTTCTCATTTAGGTCGATCCGGCCATTTCGGCCAAAGGAGGCAATCGGCTTTCCGGTCTGGCCATCCAAGGCGTAGAGGTAGTTCTGCGTACCAAATAGGAGACGCATACTGGGGCCCGAGCCGTGGCTGACCAGCCCGCGAATGGGCTGACCGCCGGGAATGGCTGGATCAAAGGTCCATTTGAGCGCGCCGGTTGCCGCATCGAGGGCAACCAGCTTCCCGCTGGGGGTCGCACCATAGAGCAAGCGGCCAATCATAAGGGGCTGGGCCTGCAAGCCCCCTGGCTCGAAATCAAATTTCCAAGCAGGTTTTAGCTGTTGGACGTTATCCGCCGTGATCTGCTTGAGCGGCGTATAGTGTTCGCCTCCAGGACCGCCATTAAAGTGCCAGTCTACCGATTGGGCACCGGCCGAGCCCGCGCCTAAAGCGAGCGTGCCCATCAAGGCTAAAAAAAACGACTGACTCATAGCTATAGCTCCCAAGGACGAACGCCCTTGCCCCGATGAGGCATCGAAGGATTTGTATACTAGTTTTGACGCCAAGCGAGGGCCGATGCGTCATTGGCAGCCCCTTTTTGCGGGGTCGAGCCGCTCTAAAATAAAAAGGGGGAGACGCATTAGCGCCTCCCCCTTCGACCCGATGGCTTGGATTTGAGAGTAACCCGGCCGATCGTGCCGTTATCCCGATAGGGCTAGTGCTTCATACGGAAGCCAACCGTGAAGTAACGACCCAAAATGTCGTCACCCTGCGGATAGCCGCCGAACAGACCTGGGACGCCCGAGGCCCCGCCAGTGCCGCCGAAGGGCTCAGGCTGCTTGTTGAACAGGTTTTCAACCGTCGCAAAGATCTGCGTCTCGTTGAGCTTGTAGCTCAACGAAAGGTTGGTCGTCGCTGCCGACTTGATCCGCGGCACTGCGAAAACCAGCGTCCGGTCAGAGTTGAACTGGTACCCACTGCGCCAACGCTCCTGAAGGTCGATCGAGAAATCGTTCAAGCTATATTTGACGAAGAAGGTTGCCCGACTTTTTGGCAGCGGCGGAACATCCGCAGCATCCAGAACCGGCGCGCCGGGGAACTGAACCGTGGTGAAGTGGGGCTGATAGGTCATCAAGCCGCGCAGCGCCAGATTGCCACCCATCAAAGGCCTTTGATAGTTTGCCTCAACGTCAAAGCCCTTGGTTTCTACGGTCTGTGCATTTTCAGGGCGTGAGAGGAAGGCGGTGACAAAGTTGGCCGAGGTCTTGTTGCTAAAGGGCAAAGGCCGCACGATCAGAGCACAGAAGGGCGAGGTGCCACCGCTGTTTTCACAGATGTTCTGGATCGTGACGCTCTGTCCTTGGATCGTCGTAATCGCATTAGCAATCTGCACATTATACCAATCGACCGCGATGCTAGCGCTTGGCAGCCAGCTTGGACGGTAGACAACACCAGCCGTCCAGGTCTTGGCCACTTCAGGTACTAGGTTGGGGTTCGACGAGGTGATGAAGGGGGCTTGGCCAACGATGCCGGTGTGAACATCGGTCACGCCGGCTGGATTGACCAATTGGGGAGCCATAAGTTCATTAAGGTTCGGCGCACGGATATCTTGAGACCTTGTACCACGGAACGACAGTTCGTCGTTCACATGCCAATCGAGACCCAGCTTCCAAGTCTTTGCGTCCCCACTGGTGTCATAGTGAGTGAAGCGCGCAGCACCATTGAAGTTCAACGATTCAACGAAGGGCTTATCTTTCAACAGCGGCACGTCGGTTTCGATGGCAGCTTCGCTCACCGTCTGGCTCTGATTGTGAGCATCGGCAAGGATGTTAGAGATATAGAGCAGCGTGTTGGCCGTACAGTTGTAACGCAGACCCGTGCAGTTGGCGCGCAGGGTTGGCTGGGCGTTACTGGTCAGGTCAAAGGTCACCTTTCGATATTCAGCACTCAGTGCCACCTGAACCGGACCAGCCCAGCTGTCAAACGGTGAACCGGCAACGCTGGCACCGACATCATCCATCGTGGTTTGCGATTGGAACCGCGTAACCGCCAAGATGTAGTTCAAGGCGGCTGAACTTTCTGAAGTCGGCCCAAACAGGTTAAGGGGAACGCAGCCTGGGTAGAGGCCAGGATTGGTGATGGTTACACTACAAACAACATTGCCACTGGAGTCCTTGACAGCATCAAGGGCGGCATAGGCACGTTGGAGGTCGATATTGGCATTGTTGCGAGTCTTCTGAGTGTTTTGACTGTTGACGTAGGAGAGGTCCCACTTCCAGCCCTTGAGATCGCCCGTCAGGCCGAAATTGGCTAGATAACCATTGGTGTCCGACTCAGAAGAGAGAGGCGGAGCCTGCATCATTGCCTTACTGAACTTGAAACTCGTGACCTTGGCCGCCGCCATCGCCGCCTGATAATCAGGGGTCAAAAAGGCGTTTTGAGCACTCAGCGTGATGCCACGGAACTCGTTGGTCTGGTGGTTGTTCTTATTATGGGTCTTGTAGGCGGTGACTTCGGCATAGGCCCGCATATGGTCATTAATGTCATAGTCGAACCGGCCAAAAGCCTGGTGTGACTCCAGCGACGCTTCGAGAGAAGCTTGATAATAGTAAGCGCCGTCGCCGCCGCTCTCAATACCATTGACCGTAAAGCCATTTATGCCTGCGCTCGCTCCGTGCTGGAACGGGCTAAGGATGCCGTTTAAGCGAAACACCTTATCGGCCAGTGGACCCGAGGTGATAACTCCCAAGAAGCTTGTGCTGCTCAGACGCGTATCTTTGACGAGGTGGAAGGGGTTAGCCGCCGTGCCCGCACCCTGCATCGTCCAAACATTGCGACCCCAGTCGCGCTTGGACTTATCGAAAGCACCATCATTCTTGTAATATTCATAGCTACCTTCGACATGGGCGCGCCCATCGAGAATCTCAGTTCCGCCTGCAATACCGACACGGACCTGCTTGCCATCGCCGACTTCAGCAACTCCGGTTTGGGCGTTGAACTTGTAGCCGTTGAACTTGCGATCGGTGATGAAGTTGACCACACCAGCCACAGCGTCAGAGCCGTAAACGGCCGAAGCGCCGCCGGTCACAACGTCAACGCGCTGAAGCAGCATGGAAGGAACGATATCCACGTTCACTTCGCCGATGGGCGAGGTTGGCGGAACGCGGCGGCCATCGAACAGAACCAGTGTTCGGGTGGTCCCGATGTTGCGTAGGTTCAACACGTGCGCCGCATTGTTCTGCGAGCTGTTGCCCGGCTGGCTGGTGGTCGTGCGGCCACCGGCAAAAACTGGCAGGGATTGCAGGCCATCAATGACCGTCTTGGGGGTCGTCTGCTGGATCTGATCGGTCGACACGACGGTCACCGGTGTCGGCATATTGTTGCCGTTCTGGATGACGCGCGAGCCGGTAACGATTATCTCTTCGACTTCGGCACCTTTGGCCGGTGCGCTCTGCGCAAAAGCAGCCGGAGCCAATATCAAAATACTGGCACTAGTAAGCAGGCCAGCAGCAAATCTTGTATGGTCCATCACGGCTTCATCCCTCTGGTTAGTCTTTTTGATTGAACCGCCCCACCTTGATGGCAGAAACAGCCTCGATAATGTCCGAACGGCAGGGCCGACTCGGCCTTAACGGTATTGTCTCCGTGCAAAGGCAGGCCGTTTGGTCTGTCGCAAATCTGTTCAAATTTTTGTATACATGTTTTGGAAAAGTCATAATCAAGGGCCTGCCTCCCCTCTCAACAGATGAGAGAGGCTGCGGGCAGGTCCTTACCATCCGCGAGGTCAGGTGAATGGGGCGACCTTAGTCGGGTAGGGCAAAGGACACATAGGCACCGGGCTTGGGTGGTCCAGCCGCGGCAGCATTACGACCCCGAGCGGATCCCGTAGCAATGGCCACATATTGCTTACCATCAATTCGGTAGGTGATGGGCATGGTGCCAAAGCCGGGAAGTGGGGTTTCCCAAAGCACCTTGCCGGTCGCGCTATCATAGGCCTCTAGCTTGGGCCCACTCGCAATTAGCAGCAATCCGCTTTTCGTCACCAAGGGCCCACCGCCCATTGTGAAGGGCACGGTCCAAACATACTGACCAGTGTTCATATCGATCGCATTCAATGTTGCGAGCGGTCCCTTCAGCAAGGACTGGCCGTCGGTATCTACGAAGGAGCGATAGCCTGTGAAGACGTATTTTGTCGTCCCCGTCCCTTCACCCACGCCGGGCTTATGAACCGGCGGCGGCTCAGTTCCAGGAACATCAGAACCCGTCCTGAGGAACGACACCAAATTGTCTAGTGTTAAGGGGGGCATATTGGCAAAGGCCGGCATCCGACCCCGGCCCTTTTTGATAAGGTCGGCGATCTGTTCGACGCTGAGCCGATCACCAATATTGGTCAAGGCGGGGAACTCTGGGGGATTACCGCCGCGGTCTCGGCTATGACACGAAGAACACTGGCCCAGATAGGCATTCTCACCAATACCCGCCGCGCGCAGCTTGGCATATTCCGCCAGCCCCGAAATGGAGGAGCCGTTCGCAGCGCTTGCATAGAGCCAGCCTTTGCGGTCAGCAGCCATGCCGCCTAGCCCGTTGCCGCCCGAAAATCCGGGGGCGACGAGCGTGTCCTTGTCTATGCTCGGCGGCACGTAATGACCGCCAGCACCCGCCATGCTTGCGAAGATTTTCTTGGCCCGCTCTGCGGCCGCTGGCGTCCGATCGGTAAGGTCATCAACCGTTATGCTGGTCCGCGACAAGGGACGGGGCAAGATGGGAATGGGCTGGGTTGGCCAAGCCTGCTCGCCGGGAACGGTGCTCGGCGGGAATGCGGTTTCCTTGATCGGGAACAGAGGCTTACCCGTCAGCCGATGAAAGGCATAGATGTGGCTCTGCTTGTTGGTAGAGACCACAATTTCGGCCTTTCGGCCGTTCTTGGTCACAGCCATCAGCAAGGGCGGCGACATCGAATCCGAATCCCATAGGTCGTGATGAACCAGTTGGAAGTCCCAAACCCGCTTGCCCGTATTGGCATCCAGCGCGATGGTTGAACTTGCAAAGCGGTTAGAACCTAGGCGATTGGCGGCATAAAAATCTTCAGACGGTGAGCCCGTATTGATCAGGACCAGACCGTTTTTCACATCCACGGTCGTGCCTGCCCAAGCATTGGCACCGCCTTGGGTCAGCCAAGCATCCTTGGGCCAGGTTTCAGCCCCGACCTCGCCAGGCCTCGGTATGGTGTGGAAGGTCCAGACCAGCTTACCGGTACGCACGTCATAGGCCCGGGCGGGACTTGGCGAGGCAGGCAGGGTCTCTGCCACACGCCCACCGCCGACAATGATCAAGTTCTTATAGAGAATGGCCGGGGAGGTGAGATAAAAAACATTGTCCTCTGCCTTACCCCGCAGGTTTTCCTGAAGGTTGATCTGCCCACCTTTGCCGAACTTGGGGTCCGGCTTGCCGGTTGCCGGGTCGAGGAGAAAGATCAGGTTTTGATTGCTGAAAACAATCCGCGTGGTCTTTCCGTCGGTCCAGCTGGCAAGCCCGCGGATCGGTTGGCCGCCAGGCACTTGCGGATCAAAGACCCATTTCTGCTCACCCGTCACCGCGTCCAGAGCCACAAGCCGCCGACCGGGCGTCACGGCGAACAGGGTCCGGCCAACAACGATGGGCTGAGATTCTAACCCGCCGACCTCGATCGGGAAATTCCAAACCTGCTTAAGTTGGATGACATTAGACTTGGTAATCTGGTCCAAGGCGGAATAGTGATCGGATGCAGGACCTGCATTATATTCCCATCCCACATTGGTCGGAAGCGCCAGCGTCATCGTTGCGGCGGCCAATGCCGATAGTCCTATAAGTCCGGCCAAAACACGTGCCAGCGGACGTTTTGCAGGTGTCGACATCGATTGCTCCAGTCTTGGGCCCTATCGAAGAGCCACATTCATCTGCAAGGCGGTAATGCGCTCTTGGGTCTAGGGCTGAGCGTACATAGGGATCTGGCCCTTAACCTTGGTCTTGATCCGGTAGATGTTGGCCCCGGACGTCAGAAAGATGCTCTTATAGTCGGCGTCGCCGAAGGCGATGTTGGTTGATCCGGCGGGCAATTGAATACGACCGATCATCTTGCCCGCAGGATCAATGACGATGATGCCGCCGGGCCCGGTCATCCAGACATTGCCTCGGCTATCGACCTTCAGCCCATCGGGTGCACCGCGTCCGAACGGCGGGTCGGGCGCAAAATGGATGAACTCGCGCATGTTCGACAAGGCGCCGTCCTTGGCCACATCGTAGGCGCGGACATACATTTCGGGACGCGTATTGGCGACATACAGCACCTTACCGTCGGGTGAAAAACCGATCCCATTTGGCAGGTTCATATCGGTAATGACGGGTGTGAGCTTACCGTTCTTGGAATGGAACACCCCATTGAACGGAATTTGCCGCGACGGGGGCGAAACATTTCCCGGCGGTTGATTGTAGCCCGGCAAGCTAAAGGGCGGATCGGTGAACCAAATGGACCCGTCCTTGGCGACGATCATGTCATTGGGGCTGTTGAAACGCTTGCCCTCAAAGTTCGGAATGAAGCTGCTGATCTTTTCGTTCTTGTCGACGATCCCGATGTCGCGAATGCTTTGGCGAGCCATTAGGATGACACCTCCGGGGAACGGCACCAGACCATTGGGTCCTTGGTTCATCTTGAGGTTCGGATCGATGGGCCCACCGGCCTGTTCCGCCACCACCCGATATTTGCCGTCCATGCTCAGTTCATAAAGATTGCCGCCCTTTTGGTCGGAGAACCACAGCTTACCCTTGCGCCACAGGGGGCCTTCCCCATTTAGACCAGGAATATTGACGATGGTCTCCAACTGCGCATCGGAGGCGAGGAGCACATCAAAGGCCGGATCAAGGCTGATAATCTTAAAAGGCCTCAGGGGTGCAGGTGCCAGCGCACCAGCAGGCATTGACGGTGCCGACTGCGCCTGAGCCATCGCAAAGCCAACAGACACGAAGGTCGCCAATAGAACGGCTGCCAACCCGGCTATCGCTTGACCCTTGGCCCCAAAACTCCGTGTCTGCATCATTTGAATTTCCATCCCGATATTGAATTCAAAGCTCTAGGTGACACGGGACAGGCGACAGCCCGTCCCTCTTCACGCACACTAACCCCGCCCTAATTTGCCCCAGCGCTTGGCTTGGCAAAGTTGCGCGATATCAAGGCCGAGACGACCAGCAGCCCGATGAAGATTAAGAAGGCTGGCCGGTAATGCATGGCCGTCGCGATGGGGGCACCAAAGCCTTGAAGGCTCAAGACCAAGGGGCTCATCAATCCCATCACTTGCGGCAAGGCGCGGGGTCCAAATCGCGAGGCAATAAGGCCTGGCCAAACGGGAAGCACACCGCCTGCCGAACCGCCGATCAAGGCGCTCGCTACAAACAAGATATTGTAGGTCGGCACGGTCGACAGCAGGATCAGCGCAGATAGGTTCAGACCAATGGCGATCCAGAAGGTGTTTCTTAATCCCATCCGGTCGGTAAAGGTGGCGAACCCGATCTTCCCGATGATCGCAAAAATACCCATACAGACCGTCATCTGGCTGGCCTGCAGTGCCGTAACACCAAAGGTACGGGCATAGGGCACAATGGTAGCCACCAAGGCCAGATAAACCAGCACCGTCAGGAGATAGCTCGACGCAATGGACCAGAAGTCCCGGCGTTTGACGATCTCCATATTGGACATAAGCGCTTCTGCTGGGGCTTGAGGCTGATCGTCAGCCCGATCTGCTCCATAGGGCGTCATACCCTTCTTTTCCGGACGATCGACCACCAGCAAAGCAATCGGAACAACCGCGATTAGCATCAGCACTGCAAAGGCCCGGTAGGCCCCTTCCCAGCCGCCACTTTCAATGATGCGCGCGGCGAATGGCGGGATCAAAAGCTGGCCGAAGGATGTGCCCAAGGTGGCTACGGTCAGGGCCCGACCGCGATTGGTGGCGAACCAGTTGGACACAATCGCTGAAGCGCCCAATGGGGCGACGATGATCGAGCCAAAGGCGACGATGAGAGCGTAGGCTAAATAGAACTGCCAAATGGATTGAACCATCGACAGGGCAAAGAACCCGCCGGACAGCAGGATCAACCCGCCGACCATAACGTTGCGGATCGGGAACCGCGCCATGACCCGGCCTGCGGCCATGCCCAGAACCCCGGTTCCGACGTTCAGCAAAGTGAAACCAAGCACGACCTGCGTTGGTGAGACCCCGAAGGCCTTAGACAACGGATTAACGAAGATGGTGAACGAATAGGTGACCGTCCCATACACGATGCCAAAACAGAGGAAGGCTGCGAACACGATAGCCCAAGCATAGGTTGAACCACTTTTCAGCGACCCCGATTTTGCTGCGTCCATTTTCGTCTCCCAATCGCCGTCATGATGCGGCATCATCATTTTCTGCGAGCCTCGTCACGTCCACGCTGAACGAAACAGGCTCCCTCGGTCCGCCCGGATTAAGATCTTAGGGCGCTATTTCAGGGTATATCTCGCCATGCCCGCAGGCGTGACCTGCGATACGATGATTGCGCCATTGGCAACTGCGATCCCTTCCGCACCCGTCGTTCCACGCAAGGGGAACCAAGGTGTTGGATTGCCCAATGGATCAGGGATGAAGGCCGTTACAACGCCGCTCTTGGCGCTGCCTACATGAACGCCGCGGATATAGGCATTTTGCTGGCGAACACCGGACTGAGAGTCGGCCGAATAGAGGATGTCGTTCTTGTCGATAAACAGACCGCTGGGCTTGCCGAACTGTTTCCAGCTATCGAGGAGGTTACCCTCCTGATCATAGATTTGGATCCGGTTGTTACCCCGGTCGGCGACGAAAAGGCGGCCTTGACTATCGAGCGCCAGAGCGTGTGGGCAGTTGAGTTGGCCCGGTTCCGAACCGGTCGAGCCCCAAGCCTTGATGAACTTGCCGGTCTTGTCGAACTTCATGATCCGGTTGTTCGAGGGTGCACTGTCATGGCCGTCAGCAACAAAAATATCGCCGTTGGAGGCTGTAATCACGGCTGAAGGCTGGCTGAAATGCGCGCCATCCGTTCCATAAACTCCCGGTACGCCCAGCCGCATCAGCACCTTGCCGGTTGGGCTGAACTTGATCACCTGAGCGCCGTTAGGTGCTGCGCCCGGAATGATCTTAGCCGACTGATTGCCCTGCTGATGGGTATTGGTCCGCAGGTCTGCAATCCAGATATTGCCATCCCGGTCGACATGTAGGCCGTGGGGATAGACGATCATATTGGAGCCGAACCGCGCCGAGATCTTACCCGTCGCATCAAACTTCAGGATCGGTGTGGCATCCGAGCCAATGCAATAGTCTTGCGTGCCGCAGCGGTGGGTCAACCAAACGGACTTGCCGTCCTTGTCGATATCAATTCCACTCGCGCCGCCCAATAGGAGATCCTTTGGAATCTTGTAGAAAGTTTCGTCCCGCGCGTAGGGGTTATTGAGCGCCTTGTCCGCGTCCGAGCGCGCTGAGACATTATAGTCTGCGGGAGGTTGAGCGGATGCCGCCTGCCCTACCGCATTTTGCGCGAGCGCTCCCGCGCCGATCAGTGTCAAGCTCATGCCTGACAGCAATGCCAAAGCCTCGAAACCGAGCTTCTTCATTATGTTTCTCCCCAAGTCTTAAATGAGCGATGGCCGATGGCCACCGCCTCTATTTTGGTTCGCCGCTCGCAGGAGCGGGGTTCGGTGCGCGAGGCGGCAAACGATTGCCGTCCTCATCGACCCCAATATTTGGAGCCGGGCCATCACCCGTAATTTGCAGAACAACAGGACCGTCCTTGGCGCCGTCCCAGTGAACCGTATTGGGCTCATCCCGCACGAGCGTTCCCGCTGGGAGAGGATAGGTCTTGGTCGGATCATAGTGGGTACTGGAACTAACCCACCAAGTGCCCGAAATGACTGTGATGTAACGTAACTTTTCATGGAGATGCGGACGGCTATAGGCCCCGGGCCACCATTTCATAAGCACGATATAGGGGCCCGGCTTATTCGGATCGCCCAATATCTTGTACTGCTGCAACTTGCCCACATTGCCCGTCCAAGGAATGTCAGCCTCTAGAACAAAGGGAATGTTAGCGGGATTTGGCCTTAAAGCCGGATCGGCTAAGGGCGCTGCCTGTTGTGCAAGGGCCGGCACGCCAACAAGCACGGGTGTAATCGCTAAACCTGCTAGCATAAGAAATTTGGTGAAGCGCATTTGGAAATCCCTGCTCGACAGTGGCGATCCGATTAGCGGCAACATATGCTCAGTTGCCAAGGGGGCCGCTCAGGTTGGAGCAGACACACGCTCACTAGATGAGAGGCACAGATTGGAGGCTGTTTGAAGTTAGGGTAGCGATCCTGCCATAAAACAATCCGCCTAATGGATCCGGAAGTTCAGGACAAAAATGCCGAAATCATCACCTCAAAAGGAGATCCGGGTTGCAATTATCGGCTCTGGCAACATTGGCACTGACCTCATGATTAAGATTATGCGCAACTCCAAAGTCCTGAAGATGGCGGCTTTCGTGGGGATTGATCCTGAAAGCGACGGACTTTTGCGCGCCTCAAAACTCGGTGTTGCGACGACCCATGAGGGGATTGATGGCCTCGTCGCCATGGCGGAGTGGGAGGATATCGGCATCGTCTTTGATGCGACCAGTGCCGGTGCCCATAAGAAGAACAGTGAAATTTGTCTCGCGGCCGGTAAGGTGATTATCGATCTCACCCCCGCTGCCATTGGCCCCTATGTCATTCCCGTCGTTAACGGCGAGGACCACTTGGATGCCCAAAACGTCAATATGGTGACCTGCGGCGGGCAAGCGACCATTCCGATCGTCGCCGCGGTCAGCCAAGTGGCCAAGGTTCATTATGGTGAAATCGTCGCCTCCATTGCCTCTAAATCAGCGGGTCCCGGAACGCGGGCCAATATTGACGAGTTTACTGAAACCACCTCACGCGGCATTGAAACGGTAGGCGGCGCAGAGCGCGGCAAGGCGATTATCGTCCTTAATCCTGCCGAACCTCCGATGATCATGCGCGATACGGTTTTCACCTTGTCATCGGGTGCGACAGAGGATGAGATCCGAACCTCAATCCAAACCATGATCGAGAAGGTCCGTAGCTATGTGCCGGGCTATCGCTTGAAACAGGAAATCCAGTTCGAGCGGTTTGGTCCCAATAGCCCGGTCAAAATTCCCGGCTTCGGCGAGTTTGAAGGCATCAAGACTACGGTCTTCCTCGAGGTCGAGGGCGCGGCACACTACCTACCAGCCTATGCTGGAAATCTAGACATCATGACCTCAGCAGCCCTGAAAACGGCTGAGCGTATAGCGATGCGCAAGCTCGACACTGTGGCGGCCTAATCATGTTTAACCCTGAAACCGATCGCCTCTACATCCAAGACGTCACCCTTCGCGATGGCATGCATGCCATCCGTCACGCCTACTCTATTGAAGATGTGATCAGCATTGCCCGCGCACTCGATGAGGCCGGTGTTGACGCTATCGAGGTGGCTCATGGCGACGGATTGAGCGGCTCATCCTTCAACTATGGCTTCGGTGCCCATACCGATTGGGAATGGATCGAGGCGGTCGGCAAGACGGTCAAATCGGCGCGTCTGACCACCCTGCTCCTGCCCGGCATTGGTACCATCGAGGATCTGCACCGCGCACATGACCTAGGCGTCACCTCGGTACGTGTCGCGACCCATTGTACTGAGGCCGATATTGCCAAACAGCATATTGGTTTTGCGCGAAAGCTAGGAATGGATGTCTCCGGCTTCTTGATGATGAGCCATATGTCTGAGCCTCAGCCCTTGGCTGAGCAGGCCAAGCTAATGGAAGACTATGGGGCTCACTGCGTCTATGTGACCGACAGCGGCGGAGCCTTGGACATGGACGGCTACCGGGCCCGACTTGAGGCCTATGATGCGGTACTGCGTCCTGAAACCCAGCGTGGCATCCATGCTCACCACAATCTATCGCTGGGCGTCGCAAACTCGCTGGTCGGAGCACAATATGGCGCTGTTCGCATCGATGCCTCCTTGGCCGGTATGGGTGCGGGCGCAGGTAATGCGCCGCTTGAAGTGTTCATCGCAGCGGCAAGCCGCAAGGGCTGGCACCATGGCTGCGATCTCTACAAGCTAATGGATGCAGCCGAAGATTTGGTGCGGCCACTACAGGATCGTCCAGTCCGCGTTGACCGCGAAACCCTTAGCCTGGGTTACGCCGGGGTCTATTCCTCATTCCTGCGGCATGCCGAACGGGCCAGCCAAGAATATGGCGTCGATACTCGCAAAATCTTGGTCGAGTTGGGTCGTCGGCGCATGGTTGGCGGGCAGGAAGATATGATCGTCGACGTAGCCCTAGACCTCGCAAACGCCGCAAAATTCGTCTAACAATCGTGAAGATAGGTCTTTAAACTGGCCTACAATCTGCTCCTACTCCGCGCTTGAGGTCTATATGAAATTCGCTGCCCTTCGCTTTTCGATATCCATGATTGGCGCACTCGCCTTTGTCGCTATCTTTGCCTCGTCGGCGCTTGCACAGGAAAGCGAACTGCCTGAGGGACCGGGCAAGGCGCTCTTGGTTGAGGCCTGCACACAGTGCCACGCCGAAGGGCTGATCACGGCCCAGACACGCACTTCTGAAGAATGGGCAGACATTGTCAGCCGCATGGTTGGTTTTGGTGCGACAATCGGCGAAAAACAACAGGCCGAAATCCTCACCTACCTCAAGACCAACCTCAACAAGGCTGGGGTCGCGACGGCACAAATGCCCACCGCCGCGCCTAGCAAACCCGCTCAAACCAGTCGTTAAAACTCTTAACCGCCCTTAAAGCGACGCCAAGGCCTGATCAAGGTCGGCAATAATGTCGTCAATATGCTCAAGGCCAACCGACAGGCGCACCACATCTGGGCCTGCTCCGGCTGAGATCTGACCGGCGGTATCGAGCTGTCGATGGGTCGTTGACGATGGGTGGATGATCAAGCTGCGCGTGTCACCAATATTGGCCAAATGTGAGAACAGCTTCACCGCCCCGACCAGCTTGATCCCGGCCTCATAGCCCCCCTTGAGGCCAAAGGTGAAGACCGCGCCGGCACCCTTTGGCGCATAGGTCTGACCAAGAGCGTAATAGCGATCCTCAGGCAGACCGGCATAGGACACCCAAGCCACCTTGGGATGGGCCTTGAGCCATTGAGCGACGGCCAAGGTGTTTTGACAATGGCGCTCCATACGCAGCGGCAAGGTCTCAATACCGGTCAAGATCATGAAGGCGTTGAAGGGTGAAATGGCCGGGCCGAGGTCGCGCAGGCCAAGGGCGCGGCAGGCCAGAATGAAGGCTACAGGGCCAAAGGCGTCGGTAAAAACCTTGCCGTGATAGCTGGGGTTGGGCGTAGACAGATAGCCGTACTTATCAGAAGCCGCCCAGTTGAAATTGCCGCTATCAACAATGATGCCGCCCATCGAATTGCCATGGCCACCGAGGAACTTGGTCAAGGAGTGGACGACAATATCGGCCCCATGCTTGATCGGCTGACACAGGAACGGACTGGCAAGGGTATTGTCGACCACCAAAGGCACACCCGCTGCATGTGCAACCTTGGCAATGGCGGCAATATCGGTCACGACACCGCCGGGATTGGCGATGGACTCGATGAAGACCGCGCGGGTCTTATCATTGATGGCCTTGGCATAGTCGGCCGCATCGTCACTATCGACGAAGGTGACGTCCCAGCCCATCTTTTTGAAGCTCTGCGAGAACTGGTTGATCGAACCGCCATAGAGCTTGCGTGAGGCCACCAGATTGCAGCCCGGCTCCATAAGGGTGTGAAAGACCAGAAACTGCGCCGCATGACCGCTGGCCACAGCAAGGGCGGCCATGCCGCCCTCCATGGCTGCAACCCGCGCCTCAAGGACACTCGTCGTTGGATTGCCAAGGCGCGTATAGATATTGCCGCCTGCCTCGAGGTTAAAGAGGGCCGCCGCGTGCTCGCTATCGTCAAAGACAAAGGAGGCCGTCTGATAGATCGGCGTTATCCGCGCCTTGGTCACCGGATCTGGAGCCGCACCGGCGTGAATAGCCAAGGTCTCTGGGCGCATGGTGGTTTCGTCGGTCATGTTCTGGCTCTTTCAGAAGGGGCATGACCCACGCGTAATCGCTGCTGTCAGCCTATGGTCAAATACAATCTTATGGCCTCTTGTTTTGCAAGTCGGATGGCTCACGTTCAACCTGGTGGGAAAATCGTATCCCTGACGTAGCGTAGGGCCTCGCCAAGTTCGAACCTGCCGTTATGATCGTCTTCAAAGTTAAAATTCGGGTGGAGCTGTTACATGCATTTTGAATTGGCTGAAGAGCATCGGATGCTCCAGGACCTGGTGCAAAAGTTCGTCAAGGACGAGCTCATGCCCTTAGAGGGGGCCGTTTTGGCCCGTGAAGCCTCTGGCAAAGATGCAGCCTTAACGCCTGCGGAACGGGTCCGGCTGGACAAGGTCTCAAAGGATCTAGGCCTTTGGAGCCTCGATGCTCCCGAAAGCGAAGGCGGCATGGGGATGCCCTATGTCGCGCTGGTCGGCGTCAATGAGGCCCTAGGCAGCACAATTGCCACCTATACCCTGCCCCCGGACTCGCCAAACCTTCAGATGTTGGCAGCAACCGTCAATGATCAGCAGCGCGAGGCCTATTTGGCGCCTTACGCGCGCGGTGAAACCATCTCGGCCATCGGCATTTCTGAACCCGGCGCGGGCGCAGACCCCGCAGGCATGAAGACCAAGGCTGTGCGTGACGGCGATGACTGGATCATCAATGGCCGCAAGATCTGGATCACGCGCGCCGCAGAGGCCGACTTCACCATCCTGATGGCCACCACCAATACCGAGGGCAATGCCAAGGCCGGTATGACCGCCTTTCTGGTCGATGCCGACAATCCCGGCTTCAAGGTCGTGCGCCGCATCCCGATGCTGGCCGGTGAAGTGACCTATGAGGTGTTGCTCGAAGATTGCCGCGTTCCGGGCTGGAAGCTGCTCGGCGCTGAGGGCCAAGGTTTTGGTCCCATGCAGATCCGTCTGGGCACCCGCCGCATGGAAATGGCCGCCTGGTGCATCGGCGGGGCCCAGCGCGCGCTCGATATGATGCGCGAATACGCCCCGCAGCGCCGCACCTTCGGTGCCCGTCTTTCTGAGCGCCAAACCATCCAGTGGTGGGTTGCCGATGGCGCAACCAAGATCCACGCCTGCCGCCTGATGGCCTATCACTGCGCCTGGAAGCTAGATCAGGGGATGGATGTGCGCACCGAAATCTCCATGCTCAAGGTCTATGCAACCGAAATGGCGCAAGGCATTATCGACAATG